>OHMN01000132.1_pt1 | contig 76170 bp, 79 predicted proteins | sample 1569361 | NCBI WGS metagenome assembly OHMN01 (sample SAMEA3541508, study PRJEB24748) | human gut metagenome | biome: human gut; feature: human-associated habitat; material: faeces | place: China | collected 2012
TGGCAACATAATGGCGCATCCTGTCAAATTTTTTCGCTCCGAACATCTGGGCTACAATAATCGCAAACCCACTGCTAAGCCCATTCAGCCAGCCTGTTACAAAGAACATCAGCGAACCGGTGCTTCCAATTGCCGCAAGTGCATTTACGCCGATAAATTTTCCGGCAACGATCGAGTCCGCAATGTTATAAAACTGCTGGAAAAGATTTCCCAGACACATGGGAATCATAAATTTTATGATCAGACTCACCGGATTGCCGATTGTCATATCATTTGTTGTATCTCTTTTCATTCTTTCGCCTCAAGCCTCTCCTGTTCTAATTTTCGCGTTGCTTTTTCCTGTTTCTTTTTCTCACGAAGCCTTTTGAAGAAATCAGACAGCATTGTGGAACATTCTTCTTCCAAAACCCCCTGCGTAATTTTTACCTGATGATTAAACCCCTCTACCTGCAGAAGATTCATAACTGAACCCGCACAGCCTGCCTTAGCATTCATACAGCCAATCACAACTTCATCAATTCTGGACTGCACAAGCGCCCCGGAACACATCTGACATGGTTCCAGTGTCACGTACATCGTGCACCCCTCTAACCGCCAGTCACCAAGCTTTTTACTGGCTTTTCGGATTGCATTCAACTCTGCATGAGAGAGTGTGTTTCTATCTGTATTTCTCCTATTATATCCGCGTGCAATAATCTTTCCTTCATATACGATTACACAGCCAATTGGTACTTCTTCCAAAGCCTCCGCTTTCTTTGCCTGGCGGATAGCTTCTTTCATAAAACGTTCCTGATCTGTCAAGCTCTGCCTTCCTTTCCCATTTTTAACATAAAAAAAGCCCGGAGTTTCTTAACCCAAGCAAATTGAAATGTAACTTTATACGTTGAAGCTTACCCAAAGCCAAAATATAGCAAGCTTTTTCGTTTGAAATAACGATAGCAAAAATCTATTATAAAATCAACCCATTTACAAAATTTTTGCAGTCAATCGGATATTCGCAGTTACTGTTCATTGGAATTGGCTGTAAAAATTCGTGAAAAGCTTGCAAAAATTCATGAACTGGACAAACTGAAGGAAATGAGATAAAAAAAGAAAGTGCCGAGAACCTTGATTTCTCTGGCACTTTCGCTGTTTTATGCTAGTCGAAGCGACGGGATTCGAACCCACGACCTCTGCGTCCCGAACGCAGCGCTCTACCAAACTGAGCCACGCTTCGTCAATGCAAGTGCTATTATATTAATAAAATCGCAGTTTGTCAATAGATTTTTTCAAATTTTTTTAATTTTTTCGAATATTTTTTTATCATGGTCATATACATTATTGAATCTGGTTTTACGGAGGGAAGATTTTGGCTGGATATCGGCGTTTTATCGCATATGTATATGACTACGAAAATGGTAAGAAAGGCAGTAACTGTGGTTTTATTAAAGTTGAGGTGAAAGATCAGCAATGTTCTGTTGAGGTACATCTGCATTGTCCGGGGCTTCCTGAGAATGTAATGTGCAGAATTTATGGATTTACGCGAAAGGATGGACTGATCAATGGTATCCTTCTGGATAGCTGTGAGACAGAGAAAGAAATTATCGAATGCCTGATCATAACAGATGCCTTGAATATGAATGAGTCTGGCATAGCGCTTGGAAAGATGGGCGGTATGGTTATTATTACTGATAATGGCGGATTCTTTGGCACAGAATGGGATGACCAGATAATCCGGCCTGAAAATTTCCGCGAGTTGAAAGTAGAAACTTCACGTACATCAGATAGTCCTGTCGATGAGATTTCACACACATCAGATGCGCCTATCGATGAATCTTCACCCAATATGGAAAATATAAACTCCGACAATATTGACACAAGTTTAAATGTTTCTGCTCCTGCTAACATTTCTGATTCTTCTTTCACTGCCACTATACAAGAAATCTCAATGCCACCCGAAGTTTCTGAAATACATACAAAATCACCGGATACATTCACAGAGGCCTCAAAATCTGTAAATGCCCCAGAGAATAATACATCTACAGTTTTTCCAGATCACATAAATCTTAATAAACCGAATACTTCTTTTGTATCTGTCGATTCTTCCAAGAATGCTATAAATGAAGGCGAAATATCTAAAAGCACCCCTGATTCTGTTGCTTCGCAGCCACTTACACAGACATTTAATGCCCTCAAAGAGAACTCCAAAGAATCTGACTCCAACATACTGTCTTCACAACAAAAGAGTAGTTTGCCCAAGAAAGTTTCGCCTTCCACACCCCCAGTAAATCCCCAAAATCGCAAAACTTCTTCCGAGTTTTCCCCATTCTCAGATGGCGAAATTGCAACAGCATGGAAAATTCATCTTAATGATCTAAAGCGTTTCCCGCGTCAATACTGTACACTGCGCAATAACCGTTTTATCCAGTATGGACATTATAATTTCGGGCATTTGCTTTTGGGGCAGAAAAATAATGGGCAATATATTCTGGGTGTTCCGGGCAGTTATAATCAGCAGGAGCGTTTTATGGCAAATATGTTTGGTTTTCCGTATTTCAAAGAAAGCGATTATATAGAAATGTCAAAAGCTCGCGGCGGCTACTGGTATCGTTTAATCGATGCCCCGGATTCCCACCGATAAAATTGTCTTCTGAAGAATCTTCTGAAAGCCCTGAAGTTCTTCAAAAGTGTAACTTTCATATCCAGGTCTCAGGACTCCGTCCGAGTCCTTATAGGCCTGGAGGTAATATTCTTTCGCTCCCTTAAGCCACTCTGCAATTTCTTCAAAATCTTTCTGCGTATGCAGTTCCCGCACAACTGTAGTCCGAAATTCATAGTCCAGTTTTCCATGAAGTAAAAAGTCCGCTGTCTCAAAGATGCTGTCCATGTCTGGTTTCTCAATTCCTGTCAGATTTCTATAATTATCGGGACAGGCCTTAATATCCATCGCCACCTTATCAATCAGTCCTGCCTCTGCCAGATGTTTCACTATCTCCGGACGTGAACCATTCGTGTCCAGTTTGACAGCATATCCCAGTTCTTTTATCTTCACTATAAATTCTTCCAGCCCGTCAGACAGGGTCGGCTCACCGCCTGAGATACAGACACCGTCAAGAATGCCTTTTCTCTTTTGTAAGAATGCCAGAAGTTCTTCCTGGGCATAATCCGGCTGTTCCCCAGGCGCTGTTACCAGCACACTGTTCTGGCAAAATGGACAGCGGAAATTGCAGCCTCCCAGAAATATGGTACTGGCTACTTTTCCCGGATAATCTAATAATGTTGTTTTATTAAAACCACAGATCCTCATTTATTTCCCCCATATAATACACAGAGCCAAAAGATATTTTATCCCTGACTTTATCTTAATAAATCCAATAAAATAGTAACAATTTCATCAATGCAAAAAGAACCCTGTTTGATCAGAGTTCTTTTTGTTGAATATTTTTATAATTAATTCAGCTGATAAACTTCTGCTGACTGGAGTCCAAAGCTTAATGCATCAGAATGATTGTTAAAGAAAATATCTACATGTCCGTAAGGAGTTCCCAGATCTTCTACTGTATAGACGTTTCCGTTGATCAGAAGCTGTGTTCCGAACGGAACGCCTGCCATAGCTACTGTACGTCCTGCTGTCGGAACTGTTCCGCTGGCTGTCAGGTTGCCTGCTGTGCCACAGCACTGTGCGCAGTTGCAATATGCAGTCAGTGTAAAGTTACCGAGGTATTTTCCCTGACTGGAGTCTGCGCTCTCTGAAGATGACTGGCTGTCATCTGATGCAGAACTGTCAGATGTATCTTCACTGCTGTCTGTGCTTTCTTCATAAGAAGAATCACTGTCTTCGCTATAAGAATCTTCTGAAACTGTATCTTCTGACGATTCCTCCTCTGAATATGTATCTCCTGACTCCTCTGTATCATAGGAATCTTCTTCGTAATCTTCAGAATCGGAGTTCTCTTCTTCGCTCTGTTCCTGTGCTGCCGTTGCTTCTGCCTCGGCCTGCGCCTGAGCTGCTTCTCTGGCAGCTTTCTCTTCTTCTGCCTGTTGTACCAGCCGGGCAATGCTGTTGTCCGCATTATTAATCTCTGCTGTCAGTGCTGCTGCCTCTTCCTGGCTGGCGCTGATCTGACTTACATAAGAAGAGATATTATCGCTGGTACTTGCCGCAAGTTCCTGAACCTCCTGCTGCTTGGATGCTCTTTCTGCAAGGAGTTCATCAATAGAAGCTTTCTCCTCTTTTGCAGTAGTTTCCTGATCCTTTATTGTATTCTGGAGGTTCTCGCATTTCTCCAGCATATTTCTGTCATACTGCGAAATCTTTGCAACGTTCTCGGCATTGTTGAGAAACTCTGACAGGTCTTTAGATGACAGCAATGTTGTCAGTGCAGATGTGCCGCCATTCTCATACATATACTGGATACGAAGTTTCATATCGTCATACTGTTTATTTAACGCTTTCTTTGCTTTCTTTAATTCTGTGTGAAGCTGATTCAGTTCATTCTCTTTCTCTCCCGCCTGTATGCTGAGTTCTGAGATTGCATTGGTCAGATCTTCATACTGTGTATTTAAATCAGACAGATAGTTCTCCAGCTCCTGCTTCTTGCTCTCAAGGCTGTCAATGTTCGCCTGTGCCTGAGCAAGTCCGGCTTCTGCTTCCTGTTTCTGAGCCTGCATATCAGCTATAGCATCTTCTGTTGCATATGCAGTTGTTCCCATGGAAAAAGTAAGCATTGCTGCCAGCAGTAATGAAAAAACTTTTTTCTTCATAAATTAATCACCTTTCTCGTTAATCTGAAGTCCAGTATAACATATTTCGTAAAAAAATCAACACTTTTTATTAACTTCTGTAATAATTACGTAATATTTCATAATTTTAAATACTACAAAAAAGAAGCCCGCACGACAGGACTTTTTTAACAGGATATCACGGCAAATTTCTATCACGCAAAAAACAGACACCATCTCATCTCTGAGACAATGCCTGTTCCTCTTAACCTATTTTCAGTATTTCACGTTTATTCTTTACCAGTTATTCTGCAGCCACTGCTTCTTCTGGCTCTGCGTCCATGACTTCCTGGTATTTCTCCAGAATAATTGTCTGGATTCTGTCACGTGTTCCGGAATTGATCGGGTGCGCGATATCGCGATATTCTCCGTCAGTTGCCTTGCGGCTTGGCATAGCGATAAATAATCCTTTTTCTCCTTCAATTACCTTAATATCATGTACTACAAATTCATCGTCAATTGTAATGGAAACAACTGCCTTCATCTTTCCTTCTTTTGCTACCTTTCTCACACGCACGTCAGTAATATTCATGATATATTAGCTCCTTTCGATTTTACCGAATCTATCCGGCTTTTTACTTATAATACATATCTGTCATTTTTCTCCACGACGATCTTCACTTCTCCCTCGCCGCAGTAATACGAATTTGCACGAATAGTATCCCGGCTTTCAACAATGCAGTTCTCAATATGGGTATTATCGCCCAGATATACATTGTTTAAAATCACAGAGTTCTTAATAACGCAGTTATTTCCTACAAATACGTCTTTAAAAAGAACGGAATTCTCTACCGTACCGTTAATGATACATCCGCTGGCAACCAGGCTGTTCTTAACCTGTGCTCCCGGATTATATTTTGCAGGTGGCAGGTCATCAATCTTTGTCTTAATCGTTGGTTCCTGTTTGAAGAAATAATTTCTGATCTCCGGTTTCAGGAAATCCATGTTTGTCTTGTAATATGCTTCTGCTGTAGAAATATTGCTCCAGTATTTATCAATCTTATATCCGTAGATTCTCTTAAGATTCTTATAACGGATCAGGATATCCTGGACGAAATCATGACGTCCTTCCTGTGCAGCTCTCTCGATAAGCTCGATCAGCTGTCTTCTGCGGATAACGTAAATACCTGTTGAAATTGTATTATAGGAAGAAACCATTGGTTTCTCTTCAAATTCTTCAATCCTGCAGTCTTCGTTCATGCGCAGAACACCAAATCTCTCAATTTCATTTGGATCATCACAGGTAGTACATACAACTGTAACGTCTGCACGTTTGGCAATATGATATTCAAGAACTTTATTGTAGTCCATCTTATAGATACAATCTCCAGATGCAATTACAACATATGGCTCATGACTACTCTTAAGGAACTGCAGGTTCTGATAGATTGCATCTGCTGTTCCCTGATACCAGAGGCTGTTCTCCTTTGTGATGGTAGGTGTAAATACAAAAAGACCACCCTGTTTTCGTCCGAAATCCCACCATTTGGATGAACTTAAATGTTCATTCAGGGAACGGGCATTGTACTGTGTCAGAACAGCAACTTTCTGGATATGAGAACTTGCCATGTTGCTCAGTGCGAAGTCAATGCTCCTGTAGCTTCCGGCTATCGGCATTGCCGCAATCGCTCTCTTATTTGATAATTCTCTCATGCGGTTATTATTACCGCCTGCCAAAATAATACCTATTGCTCTCATTATTTGTCACCGTCCTTTGCTGCAATTACCTGTCCGCCGGCCAGCTCACCATCCGGATAATCCTCAGGTGTAGTAATTCCTGATATTGCTGTATTCTTGCCAATTCTTACATTATCCGGAATCACACTGCGCTCACCGACAGTAGCGATTCCAAATGAATATACTGCTGGTTTCAGCACGTTCGGTGCTTCCTCTCCGCATCCCAATACAACATTATTTCCGATCGTAACATCCTCGGCAATGATTGCTTTATCCATCTGTACGCCCTCTCCGATCGTTGAGTTACGCATAATGATAGAATCGCGGATCACACTGCCCTTTCCGATCACAACATTCGGTCCGATTACTGAATTATGTACTTCTCCGTAAATCTCCGCACCCTCTCCGATCAGACATCTGTCAGTAACAGCTTCTGCGGAAATATACTGCGGCGGGATGATATCTCCCTTTGTATAAATCTTCCAGAATTCTTCGTACAGATTAAATTCCGGAATGATATCGATCAGTTCCATATTGGCTTCCCAATAAGAGCCAAGTGTTCCTACGTCCTTCCAGTATCCATTGTATTCATAGGCAAAAAGTCTCTCACCTTTCTCCTTACAATATGGAAGAACATGTTTACCAAAGTCACAGCTGCTCTGATCCTTCAAAGTCATCAGCGCTTCTTTTAAAGCAGGCCAGCTGAAAATATAGATACCCATGGATGCCAGATTACTGCTTGGATGCTCCGGTTTCTCTTCGAACTCTGTGATTCTTCCCATCTCATCTGTTACCATGATACCAAAACGGCTTGCTTCCTCAATAGGAACCGGCATACAGGCAATTGTCACGTCCGCTTTATTCGCTTTATGGAAATCAAGCATCACTTCGTAATCCATCTTATAGATATGGTCACCGGATAAGATCAGAACGTAATCCGGGTTATACTGTTCCATATAATCCATGTTCTGGAAGATCGCATTGGCCGTTCCTGTATACCACTCACTGCTGGTACTCTTCTCGTAAGGTGGAAGTACTGTTACACCACCTTCATTTCTGTCAAGATCCCACGGAATACCGATGCCAATATGTGTATTAAGCCTGAGAGGCTGATACTGTGTTAATACGCCTACTGTATCGATACCCGAATTAATGCAGTTACTTAACGGAAAATCTATGATGCGGTATTTTCCGCCAAAAGAAACTGCAGGTTTTGCTACTTTTTCTGTCAGTACACCCAGTCTGCTGCCCTGGCCGCCAGCTAGAAGCATGGCTATCATTTCTTTCTTAATCATGCAATCACCTCTTGTTGTAATTATGATTATTTAATTATAGCACATTTTCCCCCGATAGTGAACATTATTTACAATTTTTGTTTGATATATTTATTTTTTTTATTATTTTTGCACACGTTTTTTCATTTGTTTGCTGTGTTTCTCCCTATATAATTATGCACTTTTTATATATATATTGTCGTTTTTTGTATTTTTTTATCATGTAGGACATACTTAAAGAAGCTCTTTTCATTTTCAGGCACAGGGAGTATAATGAGTTAAATATGTTACTGTTCACTCTGTTCTCAGTAACACGCTTCGCGATGCAGGAAATATGAACCTCCTTGCGCAAGGCCCAAAGAGTATCGTTTGCTTCGCAAACTTATTTATGCTATTCGCATAAATTCGCACAGTATATCTCGGAATTTTAGCATTTTTATGTCAAAACATCTCGCGGGATAGTGGTGTGTGAGTAGTAACTTAAATATATTTAATAAGGAGATTATAGAATGTATCAGATAGATTTTCATAAACCACTTCATATACACTTTATCGGTATCGGCGGAATCAGTATGAGCGGACTGGCTGAGATTCTTCTCGGAGAAGACTTTGTTATCTCCGGTTCAGACTCCAAATCCAGCCCTCTTACTCAGGCACTTGAGCAAAAAGGAGCTACTGTTTACTACGGTCAGCGTGCCTCAAATATCACAGACAACGTAGATGTTGTCGTATATACTGCAGCTATCCATCCTGACAATCCGGAATTTGCCTGTGCAAAGGAAAAAGGACTTCCTATGCTTACACGTGCAGAACTTCTCGGACAGATCATGCGAAATTATGATACACCGATCGCTATTTCCGGAACTCATGGAAAAACTACCACAACCTCTATGGTATCTCATATCCTTCTTGCAGGAGACTGTGATCCTACGATCAGTGTCGGCGGTATCCTTCCGGCTATCGGCGGTAATATCCGGGTTGGCGAATCTGAAACATTTGTCACAGAAGCCTGTGAATATACAAACAGCTTCCTGAGCTTTTTTCCGAAGATCAGTATTATCCTGAACATGGATGCTGACCATCTGGATTTCTTTAAGGATATTGATGACATTCGTCATTCTTTCCGTCGTTTTGCAGAACTTCTTCCTGCTGACGGCACACTGATCATTAACGCAGATACTCCTAAATATGAAGACATTATCCGCGATCTTCCATGTAATGTGATCACTTACGGTCTGGAACACGATGCCGATTATCAGGCAGCTGATATCACTTATGATAAATATGGACATGCATCCTTCTCTGTTCTTCGTAATGGTGTAAAAGTTGGCAGCTATTACCTGAAAGTGCCGGGCATCCACAATGTTTCCAATGCTCTGGCAGCTATCGCTCTTGGTCATCTTCTTGGTCTTTCCGAAGAAGTGATCATTAAGGGACTTGGAAGCTTCACAGGAACAGACCGCCGTTTCCAGTATAAAGGTGAAGTTGCAGGCGTTACTATCGTAGACGATTATGCACATCATCCGACAGAGATCGAGGCTACTCTTCATGCAGCGCACAATTATCCACACAAGAAATTATGGTGCGTATTCCAGCCTCATACATATACACGTACCAAAGCGCTCCTTCCGGAATTCGCCAAGGCACTGAGTCTGGCAGACCATGTAGTGGTTGCAGATATTTATGCTGCAAGAGAAACAGATACTCTTGGTATTTCCTCTGAGGATCTGCAGAAACGAATTCAGGAACTTGGAACTCCATGTGAATACTTCCCGACATTTGACGAGATTGAGAATTATCTTCTTTCTAACTGTCAGGAAGGTGATTTGCTCATCACTATGGGTGCGGGAGATGTCGTAAATATCGGAGAGCAGCTGCTTGGTAAATAATACAGGCAGATTATAAGATTTTTTCTTAATATTAGATGATTGTTAAAGTCCTCGGCTTATTGCCGGGGATTTTTCTATTGTAAATGCAGGATTTTACTGAATGCCAGGATTCTTTGAAAAAAGTTATAAACAATTTATCCCCCTTTGTATTACGCATATTTATGCGTATTTGAGTGACTTATCCACATTATCCACATTGTTATACACATTTTTATCCGCTTAAATATGTGGACTTATATGTGTACAAGTCACTTTACATAATTCGACTTCATTTATCCCTGTGATACATCATTTTTCCATAAAATTCGCCATTTTTCTAGTTTCCGATAATATATAAACAATTTCACCTTTCCACATTATCCACATTATCCACATTCAAATGTGGAAGAAATCTCAGGCAAAATCCCCTATTCTCTTTTAAAAAATCTTGTGCTATAATTCAGGTTATCATTCAGGGTGTTACTGTTGACTCCGTTCAATACCATACTTCACGTCACACAGTAACTTTGAATTACCCAAAACAACCGATAAACTGTAGCTTATTAAGAAAGAGAGTGGAGATTCATGGCTATGATCACATTACAGAATTCCCGCAATGCGGAAGTGACTGTATTAACAAACAATTTCATAGACAACTATATGCCCGAAGCCAACGGAGAATTTGTAAAAGTATACATCTATCTTCTGAGGCTTCTTTCTGACGCATCCGTACCTTTCAGTCTGGAGCAGATGGCAGATCACTTCTTCTGTACAGAAAGAGATATTGTCCGCGCCTTGAAATATTGGGAAAAGGTAAATCTCCTTACCCTGACTTACAGAAGCAACGAAGACATTACGGACATTACTCTGAACGTACCGCCTGTTAAATCTGACGTTTCTGATTCATCAAAACCAGCTGTTCAGACAGTTTCTGTTGCACAAGATACTGTCGCCCAGTCATCTGATGTTTCAGCTCCGTCCACAAAGCCGGCCGCCAGATCAGCTTCTTCACTCTCACCAGACCGTGTAAAAGAATTAAAGCAGAACGATGAGATCGTGCAGCTCCTTTATATTGCAGAACAATATCTCGGTAAAACACTCACACCTACTGAAATGAAGAAAATCTTATTCTTCTATGATGAGCTGAAGTTTTCACCGGATCTGATTGAATACCTGATTGAGTATAGCGTCAGCCGCGGACATAAGAGCATCCGGTACATAGAAACTGTCGCTCTTGCATGGGCAGATGAAGGAATCACCACTGTCACTATGGCAAAAGAAGCTAACTCCCGTTATGCAAAAGAATACTTCACTATCTTTAAATCTATGGGAATCAGCGGCCGAAATCCAGTAGATACAGAAATTTCTCTTATGAATACCTGGCTTAATGATTATGGCTTTTCTATGGATATTATTCAGGAGGCTTGCAGCCGTACAGTCCTCTCCACCGGACAGCCAAGTTTCCAGTATGCGGATAAAATTCTTTCCGGATGGAAAGATAAAAATGTCCGCACATTAGCTGATGTCCGTCTTCTTGATGCACAGCACCAGCGTCAGAAACTGGAGAAAAAGACACAGAAGAAAGCCGCCGCGCCTAAGCCGGCTGCTACAAATCGTTTTAATAATTTCCATCAGCGGGAATATGATTTTAGTGAATATGAGAAAAAATTGCTGAATCAATAGATGTTTTACAGTAACTATTCAGCAGTCTACTATCCCGCGAGGTGTTTTGGCATGAACATGCCAAAATCCCGAGACATACAAGTCAAAATCCCATCGCCGAAGGCGATTTTTAATGGATTTTGACTCGTAACTGTGAAGGTACTGAACAGTTACGAATAATAAACTATTATAAATTAGAACTGTTTCAGGAAACGAATGTCGTTTTCGTAGAGCAGTCTCATGTCATCAATCTCGTATTTCAGAAGTGCGATACGCTCCAGACCTACACCGAATGCAAATCCGGTATACTCTTCCGGATCAATTCCACACATACTTAATACATTTGGATGAACCATACCACAGCCAAGGATTTCAATCCAGCCGGAACCTTTACAGAAACGGCATCCCGTACCACCGCACTTGAAGCAGGAAACGTCAACCTCTGCGCTTGGCTCTGTAAATGGGAAATGATGTGGCCTGAATTTTGTTTTTGTTTCAGGTCCGAATAATTCCTGCGCAAATTCCTGCAGAGTTCCCTTAAGATCTGCAAAAGTAATATTTTTATCAATAACAAGACCTTCAATCTGATGGAAAGACGGAGAATGTGTTGCATCTACCTCATCAGAACGGAATACACGTCCCGGAGCGATCATACGAATCGGTAGTTTGCCTTTTTCCATTGTACGCGCCTGAACCGGTGATGTCTGAGAACGAAGAAGGATAGAATCATTGATAAAGAAAGTATCCTGCTCGTCACGTGCCGGATGATTTTCCGGAATATTCAGCTTCGTAAAGTTATAATCTGCATACTCTACTTCCGGTCCTTCTACAACTTCATAACCCATACCGATAAAGATACGCTCTACTTCTTCCAAAGCGATAGTGTTCGGATGACGATGCCCGATTTTAGCTTTCTTTGCAGGTAAAGTAACGTCGATGACTTCCTGTTTCATCTTCTCTTCACGAACTGCTTCTTCCAGTTTCTGCTTGGATTCATCAAGTAATGCCTCGATTTTACTTCTTGTTTCATTTACAAGCTGTCCAACCTTCGGACGTTCTTCCGGAGCAACATCCTTCATGCTTTTTAAGATTGCTGTCAGCTCACCTTTTTTACCAAGGTATGCTACACGTACTTCATTCAGTTTATCCAGGCCTTCAGATTCATCGATCCGTTTTCTGGCTGCTTCAGCCAGTTCCTGAAGTCTTTCTTTCATATCCATGTCTTTTCTTTCTCCTTTATCTTATAATAAGCAAGGTCTATCCGAAGAATTTACGTTCATCCAGCATATCTCTTCACAAATATTATGCTGCTCAGAACACAAGAAAAAATCCTGCTTGCAGGCTTCTCCGCCGCAGTGCAATCCTGCCCGGACGGATTTTTATTATCGAAGGAATATTACGTAGCAATTTCCTACGATATAAAAAAACTCCGTCCCTCGTAAAGGGACGGAGTAAAATATCCGCGGTACCACCCTGCTTCCTGTATCTTCTACAGGCTCTCGGTCTGCTTAACGCGCAGTAACGTCATTTCCTACTGTTACTTCAGAAATGCAGCTCCGGTGGGAAATTCAGGAAATATCTGAACCTGAGGCAGCTTCCAGCCGATGACTTCCTCTCTCTGATGGAAAATAATTCCCTATAAACACCTTCTATGCTTTTCATGATTATCAACATTTATAATCATGCCACAGACTCAAAAATATGTCAAGTATCATTTTCTTTTTTCTTCTCCGGCTCAGGCAATGGCTCCAGAGGTGCCTGCGCAGACAATCCTGGCTGTCTGCGTTCTTTTTCATGAATGATCAGTCCTCTCACTGATCTGTGCGCAAGCCTGAACTCTTTTTCAAAATATGCATTGATCTCTGCGCCATACAAAAGTAGATTCATGCAGACATACAACCATACCATAACCATGATAATCGTCGCAAGATTCCCATACATGTTGCTGAATCCTGGAAAAATTTCAAAATAAAAAGAAAAACCATATGAAAAAACTGACCACGCAATCGCTATAAGAAACGCCCCCGGTATCTGACTCTTAAATGTTGCCTTTCTATTTGGAAGAACTTTATACAGCATAAGAAATACCACAAACAACACGCCAAATACCAGCATTGCTCTCGCGCCTAATATCCGTGCGATGATCCTTCCAAGAAAAGGTACATATTTTGAAACTGCTGCCTGAATTTCATTTCCAAGTACCAACATAAGCAAAGATATAATCAATGCAATCACCAGTGATAATGTATAAAATACTGCATAGATTCTGGTAAGAAGCCAGTTACGGGTTTCTTTTACATGATAGATCGTATTCAGGCCATTTATGATTGACTGTAATCCCTTTCCTGCAGACCATAGTGCAACGAATGCCGAAAGAGGGACAATTGCCGTACTTCTTCTATATACATCCACCACGATTCCAAGCACAAAACTCTGCAGATTCTCCGGAATAAATGCAATGATCGCATCCCTGACCACATTATATGTCAACGGTGTATATCGTACAAGTGTAGTCAAAAACAGAATACACGGGATAAAAGACATTATCAGGAAATATGCTGCCTGAGTCGCATATGCCCCGACATGATCTCCGGATACGCGATCCATAAATCCAAGCAGCAGACCTATAACTGACTGCTTTTCCTTTTTCCTCTCCATAATTTTCTCCATTCTGTTATTCTAATAATGGAATATCCTTGTCCAATATCATATCATGAAACTACTGTTATGACAAATACAAAAACTCGCTAAAGAAATCTCCACCAAATTTCCCATAAAAAAATCTGGTCTCACCCACACATAAATATATGAGAGAAACCAGATCAATATGTAACTTATTTTTTGATATAAAAACGATAACTTGTCATAGAGTCGTACTGCTCTCCTGCATTAAGCACAGGGGAATGGAAATCTTCCACATTAACTGCATTCGGTTCTACCTGTGTTTCCAGGCAGAAAGCATCTCGTTTATTGTATACATGACCATTCTTGCCATTCTCATTCTTCACAAAATTAGCAGCATAGAACTGTACACATGGACAATCAGAAGTAACATCCATAGCAATTCCGCTCTTATCACTGTATGCTGTGGCAATCAGTCTTCTGTTTCCCTTTGCATAATTGTCTGTTACATAGTTATGATCATATCCACCGGTAAATTTAAGCTGTTCAAAATCAGCTTCAATATCCTGTCCAATCTTCTTGGCAGTTCTGAAATCCATAGGAGTTCCGGCAACTTCCTCGTAAACACCTGTTGGTATAGAATGACTATCTGCTACAGGTGTATAATATTTCGCATGAATCGTAAGATACTGTTCCATGGCAGTTCCGCTTCCTTCACCATTTAAGTTGAAGTAAGAGTGATTTGTCATATTTGCAATAGTCGGTTCATCACAAACTCCCTGGTAATGAATCTTCAGTTCGTTTTCTTCTGTAAACTCATATTTTACAGATACATCAAATTCTCCCGGATATCCATTCTCCCCATCCGGGCTGATGCGATTGAATACAATGCTGTTCTTATCCTGGGAAATCTCTGCCACATTCCATATTTTCTTCTCAAATCCATTCGGACCACTGTGAAGATTATTGTCATTCTCATTCTGGGCAAGAACTATCTCTTTACCGTTAATAGAGAACTTCGCTCCTCCGATACGGTTTCCACTTCTTCCGATCGTTGCACCAAAAAAGCATCCGTTCACTTCATAAGATGCCAGATCATCATATCCAAGTACAACATCTGTCATGGCACCATTTTTATCCGGCACAGACACTTTAACCAGAAGTGCTCCAAAGTTGCTTACCTCTGCATATGCCCCGGAATTATTCTCCAGATGAAAAATCTTCGCTGTTTCCCCAGTCTGTAATACACCAAATTTTCTTTCAGAAACACTCATCGTTTCTAACCTCCCATGTGCAAAATTACAATAATAAAAAAGAGCCTGTCCATGGCTCATTTTTTACAGTTCCCGAAATGCCGTTCCCTTCCCATTGACGCCTAGCCGTAGCTAGGTGGGTATCCTCAACAGGCTTTCTGTCTTCCGCTGCGTAATGACGGCCTGACATCCGGTATGCGATGTTGGATTCCCGTTAAAGTCGATGTAGGTTCAAAAAAAGAAGGGGTCTCGCACATTTCAGGATATTCACTGTTCTTAACTGTTTTTTATTATACTCTAGTATATACTCTTTTTCAACATAAAATGCGCAATTTAATTAATTTTTTGTTTGATTCCAAGAATCTCTTTTACTGCCTGTGGCATATCCGGAGCATCTACAACTCTGTCATGAAGTACCGGTGCTGTACGGATAGTCTCAACTGCCTGCGGAAGTTTTACTCCGGAAAGGCTGCTCAGCTCATCAGCTAATGCAAAATCATCTTTGCCATCTACGCTTACTCCAAGAGCTTCCATTACGCTTCTTGTAAATTTATATGGGCTTGCAGTGGATGCAATGACTGTCGGTGTGGTATCTTTTGTATCTGCTGTATATTTATCATATACGCCTGCTGCAACTGCAGTATGAGTATCAATTACATAATGGCTTTCTTTAAAAATTTTTGCAATTGTCTGTGCTGTCTCTTCTTCTGTACAGTAGTTGCCATAGAAATCTGTTAACTGTGCTTTCATATCCTCTGTGATTGTATACTCGCCGCCCGCAGTAAGAGACTGCATTAATTCAGCACATTTCTTTGCATCGCCACCTGCAATACGATAAATCAGACGTTCCAGGTTACTGGAAATCAGAATATCCATAGAAGGGGAAGTTGTGAGAATGAAATCACGTTTTCTGTCATATGTTCCGGTGCAGAAGAAATCATACAGAACTTTATTATCATTGGATGCACAGATTAATTTGTGAACCGGAAGTCCCATCTGTTTTGCATAATAAGCAGCCAGAATATTTCCAAAGTTTCCTGTAGGTACTACTACATTGATTTCCTGTCCGTCTTTAATCTTTCCCTGACGCACAAGTGACGCATATGCATATACATAATAAACAATCTGAGGTACAAGACGTCCGATATTAATGGAGTTTGCAGATGAGAACTGATATCCTGCAGCATCAAGCTCTGCCTCAAGTTCCTTATCATTGAACATCTTCTTTACAGCTGTCTGCGCATCGTCGAAGTTTCCGGTGATTCCTACAACATAAGTATTGTTGCCTTTCTGAGTCACCATCTGTTTCTCCTGAATCGGGCTTACACCATGTTTCGGATAGAATACAATGATCTTAGTTCCCGGAACATCAGCAAAACCTGCCATAGCCGCTTTACCTGTATCTCCTGAAGTAGCTGTAAGAATGACAATCTCGTTATTTACCTGATTCTTCTTTGCAGCTGTAGTCATAAGATGTGGAAGGATCGATAACGCCATATCCTTAAATGCGATCGTTGCACCATGATACAGTTCAAGGAAATAAGCTCCGTCTGCTTCATGAAGAGGTGCGATCTCTTTTGTATCAAATTTGTCATCATAGGCATTGTTGATGCAGTTCTTTAATTCTTCTTCTGTAAAATCGGTGAGAAAACGTTTCATCACCTCATATGCTGTCTCCTGATAACTCATCTTTGCCAGTTTATCCATCGGAACATCCAGCTTCGGAATCTCTGTTGGCACAAATAAGCCGCCATCCTCAGACAGCCCTTTTAAAATAGCCATAGAAGCTGTTACGGTTTCTTCTTTTCCTCTTGTGCTTTTGTATAATACCTGCATGATATTTCCTGCCTTTCCAAAGTATTCATTTTGCCAATTGAACACATTATAGCATATGCTTTAACAAAATACCATCCTAAATTATTTTTCTTTTGCTTCTTCTTTTTGTCATTGATTACTAGGTTGAAAAAGAGGTACAGATTTTCCATGGCATGGTTATCTGCACCTCTTTTACTTACTACATACACTCATATCTCCAGAATACATCATCTAAGATTCCTTTGAATTCTCATCTGTGTCTGGATATGTATAGAATTCATGTACACCATATTTAAATAATCGTTTCAAATCTTTTTCAAACCATGAAACATTATGTTTCTCAGCCTCAGATTTCTGGATAAAAAACAGAGCTCCCTCTGAATAATCAACTCCCTCAAGAGCTTGTCTGACAGCCTCCTTTGTTTCATCGGTAACTGTCACTTCATATATACGACCGTCATACGTTGGTGAAAACTGTGGAACTCCATTGGTACGCTGCCAGACCACTTCGGTAACTGTATCCGGAAATTCATCATTTTTTGTACGATTCATGATTACATTAGCCACCAGAACACGTCCCTTGATATCTTCCGTTCCAGCCTCTGCTTCTACAATATGCAGTAAAGTATCATAATCTTCATCAGACATCATTTGGGCTTTCTCAGAAAGTGTCATTGTCTTCGCATCAAGATCATTTATCTTATTTTCCATTGATGAACTGACATCAAATTCTGCAACATTATCTTCTATCACTTTGATTCTCTGACCAACCATGACCTGCTCACAGGAGGTTCCAATACGAGTTACTGATTTCTTATGAAAAGTTGTACCCTTCATTCCCGACACTACACCGGCAATCCCTGTAGGTACTATATCATTTCCAGCGGAATGTGAAGAAAAAGTTTCCTGTTCATTCTCCGAAGCAGCATATACTTTATTTTTCCCATTATAGTCTGCCACTCTGCCGCCTGCCGCAAATGCAACCGCCACACATGTACAAACTGCAACCAATGCCAGACTACGCACTGATTCACCTGATTGTTTCTTTTTTTCTTCTTTACCGGGGTGGCTTAAACTTTTTTGAACTTTCATACTTTTCATTCCTTGCGCTTTTTAATTATAAGTTTTATTTTCGTAACATTTCTGTAATTTATAAGAAAATTATATTTAATTTAATTAATTTTGTCAAGCTTTTTTTACATTTTTGTAACATTTGTACTGCGCATGGTTACTGTTAATGTATCCTGACCTTATCAAAAGCTACAACCATATTAGAATTTCCATATCTATCTTAAGTATAAAAGTCACTTTATTCCCCGTCAATAAAATCTATACGTAATAATTCGTTATTATTCACTCCGGTTACTGTTCACTCCGTTCTCAGTAATGCAACCAAAATTCATTCCAAATTGCCTACTTTTCCACACAAAGTAAAAACATAGGTGTCGGGTTATAAAACTCATCTTTCTTCGTGTAAATTCTTTCACTGATACCTGTATCAATCGAAAATTTCTTTACCCCAAGTTTTCCTAATATTTCTACATCCCAGGCAGGTCGGATATAAGAACTGATTGGGAGCTGCCGTTTGATTTCCTCACATTCATTCATCATTGCATCCCCAACTGTGAAATGCGCATGATTAGAAGGAAGATTCGTTGTATCAGCAAAGTTATCAGCTCCATAATTGGCATCCGCATTAATCAATACACCGCCTGTTTTCAGCACACGAATCCACTCTTTGTAAGCCCGTGCGGCATCTGGCAGCGTCCAGGTAAGATTTCTGGTTACGATCACATCAAAGCTTTCGTCTGTGAAATCTGGATTTTCTGCATCCATCACCTTAAATGTACAGGAAGCACCTTCCTCTTTGGCCAGTTCCCTGGAATGAGTGATCATGTCCGGAGTCAGATCAATTCCTGTAACTTCATGTCCAAGTTTCGATAAAAGAATACTAAAAAATCCTGCCCCACATCCCACATCAAGAATTTTCAACTTCCCTTTCGGAAGAAAAGTACTGATTTCTTTCATCCACTTATCCGCCATATCACTGTGAAGTTCGGCCCTTCTCTGTTCCATAAAGCTGTCACTTCTTTTCGTCCAGTAATTCGTAATCTTTTCTTTTCTCTCATCTTTCCTGGAACTGAATTTACCATAAGCAATCATTGGTCCGTCTTTTAATACCTGAAGACTGGCAACCTGATAAAGAATCACGCCATTTAAATCTGAATAACTTTTTTCCAGAATATTCCCTTCATAGTCACGTGTACATCCAAGAAATTCTCCTGCCTTAATAAGGTCTCCTGGTTTCTTTTCCGGATACCACAGACCAAATACGCTTGCAGACTGATAGCGCATCTCATCAATCTCCATCGGATAATACGTACTATAGCTTCTGAGTTCATCATAAATTCCAAGACAGCAAAGAATATTATGAACATCCTTTCTTGTAGAATAAACCTCTTCCTGTGTCCATCCTCCCATCTGTCCTCTCTCAATCAGTACACTCGGAATTCCGCAGGACGCCGCATAATTATAAGAACCTCCCGAAGCTACATCAGATTTCACCATATACGGTACATCTGCCTGTTCAGCCATCTTCTTTGACATAGCAACAACATCCGCATCTCCCTTTCCGGCATAATAAATATACGGTGTCAGTTCTTCAAAATCATCACCACTGTGAATATCTATATAAAAATCCGCTTTGCTCTGCAATGTCTGCACAACCGCATAAGCCAGACGTTCCATCCTGGTTCCATCCGGATTCCCCGGAAAAACACGATTCAGATTCTTTTTATCTTCCTTGCAAATACTGCCGCCACGTTCCTCAAATTCTCTTCGACAGACAGTTTTTACAATAATCACGCTGCCATTGATTTTTTCAGGCTCCAGACTCTCTGCAAGTTCTATGGCAGCCTGAATTCCCACATGCTCCCCTGCATGAACTGCTGCCGTAATCAAAACCGTTTTCCCCGGATTACTTCCACAGATCACAGTATAAGGAAGAGCAAACTCCCCTCCTCCAAGCTTCAGAAAACCATTTTTCTTAGTTCCTGGTGCAGTCATAAGAGAACTCTCCATATAATTCTGCGCATCATCCTCTCCCGGCTTCAACTCTTTACTATTCCAGTTATTTCCCGCTTCTTTCACAGCACTAACCATAAACATCGGCGTAGAATGATAATTCAGCTTCTCCTCCTGACTCCACACTCTGTTCCAGATTCCTGTATCAACTGCCACACTCGAAAACCCATTCTCCTTCAGAAACTTCCTGTCCCAGGATGGTCTGTTAATCGCAGAAAGCGGCATCTGTAATGCAATCTTCTCCATACGGTCAATATCCGTACAAAGATAATGATCATCCAGATTCTTACTCTCTACACTCCGCCTATCCTCCTCATAAGACTGACGCTTCTCATCATCATAAAGATAGCCATACCAGTTCGCATCAAAATTAAGCAACTTTCCCCCCGGCTTCAGAACACGACACCACTCCCTATAAGCCCTCTCTGGCTCCTTCAGATTCCAGGTCAGATTCCTGCTGATTACCACATCAAACACATCATCCTCAAACTCCAGATTCTGCGCATCCATCTTATAAAAAGTAATATTCCTGCAAAGTTCCCCTGCATTCTTCTTCGCAGTATCCAGCATCTCCTGCGTATAATCCACCGCAGCAACCCTATACCCCGCTCCAGCCAGAATAACAGGAAAAAAGCCCGGTCCGGTACCAATATCCAGAATCTTCAGCTCCTCCTTCGCTTTCTTCGGAAACTGACTCTCAAGAACCTCAAGCCACGCCCCCTTTTGCATCCCATTCAATTCCTTATGATTCACCTCAGAATACCCCTCCGCGCGGGTAGTCCAATAGCTCTCAATCTCCGACAATAAATCCTTCAATTATATCTTCCTCCGCTTTCTATAACAATCTCAATTCTATACAGTAATTGTATCTTACAAGTTACCAACAGCTTTCCTGCCCTCACCTGCACCATACAATATGATTACAAATTCATCATGACCTGAATTATAACAAACCGTCCCTTCCCCAACAAGCCCATAGGGGGGATACAAATTCATTCAATTTTGCCAATCACCAGCTTGCCAGAAATAAATATTTTTTCTGGCAAGCGTCCCCTTCGCAATTAAAAAGCTGCTATACAGGCCTCTCACCCATATAACAGCTTATCATCTTTTTCAAGTTATTCGGTTAAATTGCCCCAAGAATCTCCCTGGCATTATCAACCCTCTCCTGCGGCGGCGGATTAACCCCCTCCAACGGATAAGGAATCCCAAGATTCTCCCATTTAAACTTCCCAAGTGTATGATACGGCAACACCTCCACACGCTCCACATTAGAAAGCGTATGAATAAAATCAGCCAGCCGATGAAGATATTCATCCTTGTCACTGCCGCCCGGCACAAGCACATGTCTGATCCAGACAGGCTTCTTCATATCTGAAAGCTCACGCGCCATCTCAAGAATATTCTTATTTGAATGCCCCGTAAGTTTAATATGCTCCGCCTCATCAATCTGCTTGATATCCAGAAGCACAAGATCTGTATATTTCATAAGCTCAAGCCACTTGGAATGCCACGGTTCTTTATCTGTAAAAGGATTCGCACTGGTATCAAGAGTTGTATTTATCCCCATTGCCTTCGCCTTTTTAAACAATTCTGTCAAAAAATCAATCTGCAGCAATGGTTCTCCACCACTTACAGTGATACCACCCTTATTTCCCCAGTAACCCTTATATCTCAATGCCTTGTTTAGAAGTTCATCTGCCGTATACTCCTGTCCCTGATTCAGCTTCCAGGTATCCGGATTATGGCAGAACTGGCATCTCATAGCACAGCCACTTAAGAAAATCACATATCTTACTCCGGGTCCGTCTACGGACCCGAAGCTTTCCAGAGAATGAACATAACCTTTCATCTGCTTATCATCCATTCTGATTACATTCTGTCGTGGCAAGTTCTTGCGATAACATCCAGCTGCTGCTCTCTTGTAAGGTCAATGAACTTAACAGCATATCCGGATACACGGATTGTAAAGTTTGCATATTCTTCTTTTTCCGGATGTTCCATAGCATCGATCAGTTTCTCTTTGCCAAATACGTTTACATTGAGGTGATGAGCACCCTGATCAAAGTATCCGTCCAGTACATGAACAAGGTTCTCTGTACGTTCTTCATTACTATGTCCCAGTGCATCCGGATTGATTGTCTGTGTATTGGAGATTCCGTCAAGCGCATCTTCATAGTCAAGTTTTGCAACAGAGTTTAAGGAAGCAAGAAGTCCGTTCTGCTCTGCACCGTAAGATGGGTTTGCACCAGGTGCAAGAGGTTCTCCCATCTTTCTTCCATCCGGAAGAGAACCTGTAGCTTTACCATATACTACGTTAGAAGTAATAGTAAGAATAGATGTGGTTGGTTTGGAATCACGATAAGTATGAATATGTTTCAGTTTTTCAAGGAATGTGGAAAGCAGTGTTGTTGCGATCTCATCTGCTCTGTCATCATCGTTACCATAACGTGGGAAATCACCTTCAACTTCAAAGTCTGTAGTAATTCCATCCTCATCACGGATAGCTTTTACTTTCGCATATTTGATAGCAGAAAGAGAGTCAACTACATGAGAGAAACCTGCGATACCAGTTGCAAAAGAACGATCAACTTTTGTATCAATCAGAGCCATCTCTGCTGCTTCATAGTAATATTTGTCGTGCATATAATGGATCATGTTCAGAGTACCTACATAGAGGTGAGCCAGCCAGTCCATCATCTTGTCATATTTTGCAACTACTTCGTCATAGTCAAGATATTCAGAAGTGATTGGTGTGTATTCCGGTCCTACCTGCTGTTTTGTTTTCTCATCAACGCCACCGTTGATAGCGTAAAGAAGGCATTTTGCAAGGTTTGCACGAGCACCAAAGAACTGAATCTCTTTACCTGTCTCTGTAGCAGATACACAGCAGCAGATGCTGTAGTCATCGCCCCATACCGGACGCATAACATCATCATTCTCATACTGAACAGAACTTGTTGTAACAGAAATATTTGCAGCATATTTCTTGAAGTTCTCAGGCAGTCTTGAAGAATAAAGTACTGTAAGGTTTGGTTCCGGAGCCGGTCCCATATCTTCCAGTGTATGAAGGAAACGATAGTCACTCTTTGTTACCATATGACGTCCGTCGATTCCCATACCTGCTACTTCCAGAGTTGCCCATACCGGATCGCCGGAGAATAACTGGTTATAAGAAGGAATACGTGCAAATTTTACCATACGGAATTTCATTACCATGTGATCAACGAGTTCCTGAGCTTCAGACTCTGTAAGAGTACCATTCTGAAGATCTCTTTCAATATAGATATCAAGGAATGTGGAAATACGTCCAACACTCATTGCAGCACCGTTCTGTGTCTTGATAGCTGCCAGATATCCAAAATACAACCACTGGAATGCTTCTCTTGCATCTTTAGCCGGCTGGGAAATATCATAACCGTATGCCTGTGCCATTGCTTTCATGCCTTTCAGTGCACGAATCTGATCTGCGATTTCCTCACGAAGCTGGAAGTCGTAACGTCTCATACCCTGGCGGTCACTTGCTGCGAAGTCTTTCTGTTTTCCTTCGATCAGAGCATCGATACCATACAGAGCTACACGTCTGTAGTCACCTACGATACGTCCACGGCCATATGTGTCCGGAAGACCTGTAAGGATCTTGTTATGACGGGCCATTTTCATCTCTGGTGTGTAGATATCAAATACACCCTGGTTATGAGTCTTAAATTCATAGTTGTTGAAAATATTTTTAATTTTATCACTTACTTCGTATCCATAGGTTTCGCATGCCTGCTCTGCCATTTTGATACCACCGTATGGCATAAATGCACGTTTGAGAGGTTTGTCGGTCTGAAGTCCTACAACCTTTTCCAGATTCTTGAGGTCTTCATCAATATATCCAGGACCATAAGCAGTCAGAGAGGTTACAACTTCTGTCTCCATGTCCAGAACTCCGCCGTTTGCACGCTCTGCTTTCTGCAGTTCCTGAAGTTTACCCCAAAGTTTGTTTGTTGCCTCAGTAGGTCCTTCCAGGAAGGAATCGTCCCCATCATATGGTGTGTAGTTCAGCTTAATAAAGTTACGAACGTCGATTTTCTCTTTCCAACGGTTCCCTTTAAAGCCATTCCACTGTTCAAAATCTTTCATTCTTTTACCTCTTTCTCTAAAATATTTCCGCGCATTTCTCACTAGCCTGATGTGAGATAATAAAATGTAATTTATACTTTTTTAGGACACTTTTCTGTCCACGGTGTCAGTATACGTAAACACAGGCATTATGTCAATTGGTTTTGCTTATGATTTTAATTAAATACAATCTTTCTCATTTTTATTCAGGATTTCCCATTTGAATGTACTTTATCCTGTACTTAAAGGATTTTTGTACATATAAAAATACAAAAAGATACTTGGCAGGATATCCATCACACATCCTGCCAAGTACCCGATATTTTTTATCTTATGTCAATCTGAATTTTGAATTTCTTTCTAAGATACGAATACAAAATTGTTACTTACTTCACATTCAATGAGCTGCTAATATAATCAATTTCGTTTACTTCTTTCATTTTAAAGTAACGATTATCGATTATTTATTGCTGTTACAAGAGCATCGATAGAGGCTTTGATGATATCCGCATCTACTCCTGCTCCCCACGCAAGAGTTCCGTCTGGTTTTTTAATACCTACATAAGCGATAGCTTTGGAACTTGAGCTGCGTTCCAGAGCATGCTCCTGATAAGTCTCCAGTGTATATTTCAGCTCATATGCTTTCTTTAATGCGTTGTTGACTGCATCAAGACGTCCGTTACCTGTAGCCTCTGTTGTAATCGTCTTTCCCTGGAAACTGGAAGTAACCTGTGTCACAATACCGCCGTCTTTCTGCTGGAAATGGACTTCATTGATACTGTATGGTTCCACAATATTTTCAAATGTCTGTTTAAACAGGCTGAAGATCTCATCCGGATGAAGCTCTTTATGTTTATGATCAGATACTGCTTTTGTTGCATATCCCATTGCTTCACGCATTTTCGGTGGAAGATTCAGGCCGAATTTTGTCTCAAGGATATATCCGACACCGCCCTTACCGGATTGACTGTTAATACGGATTACATCTGCGTCATAGTTTCTGCCAACATCTTTCGGATCAATTGGAAGATACGGTACATTCCAGTGATCCGGATCTTTGTTATCTCTCCAGTGCATACCTTTGGCAATCGCATCCTGATGAGAACCGGAGAATGCAGCAAATACAAGGGCACCACTGTATGGACTTCTTTCACTGACTTTCATTCCTGTGCATTCTTCGTATACCTCACAGATATGTGGCATATCGGAGAAGTCAAGTTTCGGATCTACTCCCTGGGAATACATATTCATGCCAAGTGTGACGATATCCACATTACCGGTACGTTCACCATTTCCGAATAAAGTACCCTCTATTCTGTCCGCACCTGCAAGTAAGCCCATCTCAGAATCTGCAACACCACACCCTCTGTCGTTATGCGGATGAAGAGATACGATTACATTTTCACGGTATTTCAGGTTCTCACACATATACTCTACCTGACTTGCGTATACATGTGGCATGGAGTGCTGTACAGTTACAGGCAGGTTGATGATACATTTGTTGTCAGCTGTCGGCTGCCATACATCAAGAACTGCATTACAAACTTCCAGTGCATATTCTGGCTCTGTACCTGTAAAACTCTCAGGGCTGTATTCAAACTGGAAATTTCCTTCTGTTTCATCAGCAAGCTTCTTTAATAATGCAGCTCCATCTACTGCAATCTTTAAGATTTCTTCTTTAGATTTCTTAAATACCTGCTCTCTCTGTGCAACAGATGTGGAATTATATACATGTACGATTGCTTTGGGAGCACCCTTAACAGCTTCAAAAGTCTTACGGATAATATGCTCTCTTGCCTGAGTAAGAACCTGGATAGTTACATCCTGCGGAATCAGATTCTGTTCAATTAAAGTACGCAGAAATTCATATTCTGTCTCAGAAGCAGCAGGGAAACCTACTTCGATTTCTTTGAAACCAATTTTAACAAGAAGTTTGAAAAATTCAATTTTCTGCTCCAGGCTCATTGGGATTACAAGTGCCTGGTTTCCATCACGAAGGTCTACAGAACACCAGATTGGTGCTTTGTCTACATATTCTTTTTCTGCCCATTTCATGCATTTAACAGGCGGCATGAAATACTGTCTCTGATACTTGCTTGGATTCATCATTTTTCTCTTCCTCCATTATGTAAATATTATGTTTTTCCTGTGGGCTGAAATCTTACCGTTTTGATCATTGAATATAAATCCTCTGCCTGTTTTTATTGAAACGGACGATTTATCTGATCCAGCTAAAATTGACATAAAAAAAATCTCTCATCCCCACAGACTTATCTGCAAGAGACGAAAGATACTATTATCTTACGCGGTACCACTCTTATTTTATGAACTACGTCATACACTCATGGGATACGGAACGAGTCATCGTCCTTATATCCTCTCCATATAACGGTGGACACCGTCTGCACCTACTCTCAGAAGGTTTCAGGCAGCTGCTCAAAGGCGAGTTCCACAATTTCCTTCCACTGCTTCTCAGCTCCCAGCAGTTCTCTGTGCTCTGGTCCATGTGTACTATTCCTCATCCGTGCATTTCTCTTATATTTTTAATAAAACCTCTGGAGATGATATTAACATAAAGCCGAAGCACTCGTCAAGAAAAACTTCTGCATTACTTTATAGCATTACTTTATATTATTATCATCAGTCGGGGCAACAGGATTTGAACCCGTATTGGTGCATTTCCCGTAAACCGCTATTTTACTACATTTTCTCGAAGCCCTTGTTTTTACTGCATATTTTATTATTTGCATGTGTAATAAAATCAGCTTCGACTTAACGTATTATATACCTATGCAACACAAAATGCAACACGAAAATTATATGAAGATGATACAATATTTCAAAAATAAGGTCAGCGAATTTAAGCTTCGTTGACCTTTTTCATTATATTCATATCAATTCTTGACTTGGTAGTTTTCAGAATAAACTCAGTTAGAAGATTATTTTATCTTCTTAAAACTTCCTGCCAGCACGTATTCTCGTACGAATCCCTCAGACGGGTGTCCGAGTCGAACAAGGTAGAATTTCTTTCCGGCAGAGTCTTTGATAGTTGCTCCTTTGATCACATCCACCAAGGTGTTCTTTTTTATCTTCGGCCACAGGGTTGATTTTGTCTTGCCGGCGTCCACGAACGTTTGGGTGTCTTTGCTTATTCTGGCTGCATATGCCACTTTTTCGGTGGTTGTTGTTGTACTTTCAGAGTTGCTTTCCTGGTACCGCAGAACGCAATCCCACGGATAGTTTCGATAACTTCTTACCAGGAATTCCTTTCCGGTTTGATCTCCCGGCTGTCCGCCTATCGCAGTACCTTTTTCGTTTATAGATGCTTCTACTTCTTTTCCATTTCCGCAGTACATTGCAACATGATGCGTCTCATTCAGCAGCACATCTCCCCTCTGGAGTCCTGAGCCAGTCGATCGGTTAACCTTACTGGTCACGTCAGCGAAGCCGCAGGAAAGGAATACCGCTTTCATGTTGCCTGTGTAAGTTGCTCCTTTTGTCTTGACTGGGGCGCCTGCTGCCTGCCATGCGCTGATCACTGCTGAACTACAGTCGTAATCTCCTTTTTCTCCCCATCTGTATATCTGATCATATCCATGAGAATTGTCTGCCGCCCATGATTCCATCTGTTTGATTGCTTTTTCTGTTTTTGTCATTGTCGTATCTTCCTTTCTTTCCGCAGTCACAGCATACTTCCGAATCATGCTGATTACCGCTTTCTGTCTGCCTTCATAGTCACCAACCTGGTTCGGTGTCGGGTCTGCAGGATCCTGACGCAGTGTTGTGTAAATCTTATCTGCGGTATATGGTTCCGGAGTTTTAGACAAGATCCTCTTCAGTGCATCAAAACCACCCTGATGTAGAATATTGATGCATTCCATCATTGCGGTGTCTGGCATGGTTCCGTAGGCTTTTTCGATAGTCGGGGTGTATGTTCGTATCTGGTCTTCCATATACTCGTCCTGGCATTTCTTCCCGAGGTCAGTGCTGATGATACTTACAATGCACTGTCCTTTCGCAGATTCCGCTGTTACGGCGTATGTATCCCAGCTCTTCATCAGCAGGTCTTTTTCCATACCTGCATTATCCATGTCTTTGAATAGCTTCGGGTTTGCTCTCTGAATCCGGTATAACAGTTCTTTTGCTTCTCCTGCGTACCACTGCCCCGCACCGATCGTAATAGCTTTTTCATTGCTACAGTTCGCTCCGACCCCGGCAAAGCAGGAATAATCCTGCTTACCATATACCTGATCTCCGGATTCCACTGCGTACAGTATTTTTCTCAACACAGTTATATTTTGCTTATCCATAAGCATTTCCTCCAAAGGGGATGATTCCTCATCCCCTGAATCATTCGTCTTTATTTGCCTGTTTTACAATCTGGTTCACATATGTAGAAAGACCAGCAATCAGGATTCCCTGTGTGATTGCTGTAAAGATTGCCATTGCAATATCCTGTCCGGTACCGCAGGTGCAGGTGGCAAACACATAGATCGCACAAATTGCAATGCTGATTCCACCAAGGATGAGAGGGATGTACTTATCCTTTACTGCCTGTGCCTGTTTTAATGCCATTCCCACGAAATACAGGGCAATTGCTACTACGATGAGTTCCGGTTTTACATAGTTGATAATCTGTTCCATAATCATTCTCCTTTTCTTTCTAGGTCTTCTATTCTATGATTCGCAACCTTAATCTGTTCCTCATGCACACTCATTTTTTCTTCCAGAGCATAAGTTCTTTTGATAAGGTTATTGTGTTCATTTACTCTTTTAGTCAGTTCTTCCAGCTTGTACTCCATAAGAGTTCGTGTCTTTTCCTGCTGTGCATTATTGCTGATCACACATACAATTAATGTAACCGCTGCACTGATGCAGGCTGAAATGATTGTTTCCATCTCTTTTTCCTTTCTGGCAATTGCGCCGGCGCAATTTGGGTAAAATAAAAAGAACCTTTCGGTTCTGCTCTGATTTTCTTCATATGTTCTCCTATGCTGCAGTTACCTGCCAGTCAAATTCCAGATCTGGGGTTCCTGTTACAATGAAACTGCTGGTATCCTTTTTTGAAATATAGAGATCTCCCTCTCCATATTTTGTGAGAGTTATGTAATATTGGTTTTCTATTGCATTAAGTAGGATAATGCATTTGCCATCTTCATTTAAGATTCCGTGGCCGTGTTCTGGGCAATATTTTTTAACTGTATCAATATCTTCTTTCTGCAACTGTACTAATTTTACAACTGCAGGAAGGAGTTTCTTTGGATCCCAGTCTTCTGGCTGACCTAATTCATTATATCGGCATGCATCTGGGTAATATTTATCCATTGCTTCTGCATAAAAGCCTGGTACTACTCTATTATAGTCTTCGCTTTCATCACTAAGAAGTTCTTCTTTATATTTGAACAGTACAGCAGGTAAACCGTATAGTCCCTTCACATCTGTTTCCTCTAAATCTGCTATGTGATTTTTATACCTCTTAGATGAACCACTCATTGCACGTTTAATAACTCCATCAGATGTTATATACAAATTCGCAGAAGTATTAAAAGCATAGTTTTTGGTTGCCCAAGGGCTTGTTATCGTCCCAGTTGCCTCTATCGTTCCAGTTACATATAGTTCTCTTGCAACTCCCGGTTCTCCTATATTTAAATCTGCTGGTATCTGGATTCCGTTTCCAGATACTATGGAATCTATAAAATTCACACGCAGCTTACAACCATTTGTAACTTTTATCTCTTTTTCAAAAGTAACTGTTTGCTCTACCAGAATATCTGTACCTGCCTGCAAATGAAGATAGTCAAAACCATTTAGCGCAACATGTCTCAAATTGTCTGAGTAGTATGCTGACATATCCAGCAGACCGGTTTGCGTATCGCCTTTATATCCTTTAATAACTCCTTCTTTCAGTTCAGTAATTTTATAAGAGTTATTCCACGGTTGCTTTGTTGTTAAATCACCTTGAATAGAAGCTCCTGTACAGGTTAATTCTCCAGCTTCAGTCATAGAGGAATAATCACTCTGCCACATTATTTTCTTGGCCTGCAGGCGAATGCTGTCTGCTGATTGCTCTATCAGGGAACTTACTTCTGATTTGGTGACCGTTTCTATTCTCTGCCAGAAAGATGTATTCGTACCTACAGCAGGGCCTGTACATTTCCAGAGCTGATTGACGTTATTTCCATAATTGCCATGACTGCTCTCCGGATATGTTTCAGCGCTCAAAATTGTTGCTGTATATCCAGGAAGTCCATCTGCTGATCCGGTCTTTGTTCCAGCTCCCTGAGTAACAGAATCAATCTTGAATCCATAGAAAGAATCCTGACTGCCATCTGTATGCCAGTATACATAGAATTCCTGAGTTGGTACATAAACAGTCGCTCCTGCAATACTGGTTCCACCCAGCTTTGCAGCACACTTCATCGTTCCATTATCATTATAAAAAATTTTCACATAGTCATAAGTTGTACTCTCTGTCCTACAATTTTCTGAAAACTTTATGATAAGGCCTGTATCACCGTAAAAATACCTGTAGGTATTTCCTGTAGTAGTTTGGATATAGATGTCTCCATTATGCTGCTGTTTCAACTCTTCTGATGTCCAGGAAGATGCCGGGGCATTACTGGTTGTTGGAACATCTAGTCCATAGAAATTGCCGTTTTTCTGGTCTATAGTTTCTCCTAAAGATTCCACACGAGAGGTTATTTTATTGGCAGATACCTCAATAGCAGCATTCATCGCTTCCGTGGTTGCGTAGCTCTTTAATGTATCATTTTTTACGTAGCTTTCAGAAACCGCCAGAGAAATACTGTCAGCTGATTGTTTTATTGCCGAATTCATTTCTATTGTGGTGCTGTATTTCTTTAACTTCTCATCCGTAGATTCCTGGGCAAGTTTTAAAGCCTCTTCCTGAGCTGCCTTCGCAGCATCCTGTCCTGCTTTCGTGGCTGCAGTCTCTGCATCTGAAGCATATTCTTGTGCCTGCTGCCTTAGACTTTCCTGCGCAGCTGTCAAATTTTCAGTTGTTGCATATGTCTTTGATACTGTAGTTGATAAGCCGTCTACGCTGGCTTTTATTGCTGCATTCATCGCCTCTGTCGTACTATAATTTTCTGACAGTCTTGTATTTACTGCAGTAATGTTCGCAGATAAACCATCTACTCCTCTCTTGTATTCCGCTACTTTTGCATCAAGAGCGCTGTACTGACCAGTTACTGTATCATACTTTGTTGTCAGATCCGAGAAGCTTTCTGTCAGACCAGATACATCCATCTGAACACTTGCTAACTTGCTGTACATGGTTTCTTTACTGTTCTGTAATTCAACCAGTTCACTCTCGCTGATCAGAGCTGAAATCTTTCCCTGAGTAATAGAAATACTTGTTTCGTTTGCCTGAAAACGTTTCAGGATGGCATCCTTGGCATATATGTTGATTTCCTTTTCAAATATCACACCGCCTTCCTCCTTTTCTAAAAATCCATAATAAAAGACATCCTTGATGGGATGTCCTTTAGCATGGGTTCTTGTTTGTTCAAATAGTAAGGCGTTAATTGATACTCCGACCATATCAACTAGTGTATCCGATTATATTAAAACGCTTTCAGAAGGAAAAATTCATTATTTTCGTACAACCTCTAATATTGCTGGTAATCCTCATACAAGTGGTAGTTGTGTTTTTATAATCTATATTATTGAAAAGTCAGTAAATGGAATAGGCTTGTCCATCAATCATAGTTCAACAGCATATTATATGAGAATTTCAATGGGAAAAATATATTATATCGCTCTATCTTAAATAGTAAGGCGTTAGCACCAAGAGGTAATATTACGGAATCATTGGATAATTATAAAACGACAGACGGTACGCATCTTCCAGGCATATATTTAATCAATGGACATGATGTATTTGGAGATGGAAAAAATAAATGGGGCATATTAATATTATTTCAATATATTAATCTCCAATTAATGATAATTGAAGGTGGAAACATATATTCTAGGGATTGGTCTGGAAATCCTCTTCATTGGACGAACTGGAAAATTTTTTCTAACTCCAATATGGCATAAAATTTCCCTCTTCCCATTTAATATAGGTGTGAACAAATTGTAAATGCATCTCTTATATGGCAGAATTACCATGCAGGAGGTGCATTATTTTGACAAATATAGAACAGATCCAGAATAGAATCCTGGAAAAAATGCAGGAGATTTTATCAAACGAAGAGATTCAGAAACTGGAAAACGTTATGGCAATTGAATTTCATGGAATAGAGGTACAGCAGGAGTGTACTCAGCTGGTTACTTCCGAGAGCCACTGGGAAAAGATTCTTCGAACCTTTATTGCAAGCAAACGTATAGAAAACTGCAGTATAGGAACACTGGAACGCTATAAAGACTGTGTGACCAGATTAGTAACAACCCTGAATAAAAGACTACAGGATATTACGACAAATGACATTCGCTATTATCTGGCAATGTATCAGGAACAGCGGAAAATCTCAATGAGCTATATGGATACAATCAGAAGATACCTAAGCAGCTTCTTCGCATGGATTTCGGATGAAGGCTACATATCCAGAAATCCTATGCGGAGATTAAAGAAGATAAAAGTACCAAGAATGATTAAAAAGCCCTTTACACAGGCTGAAATGGAGCATCTGCGATGCAATGCGGAATCCCAAAGAGACATTGCAATCATGGCATTCCTTTACAGTACAGCAGCCAGAATAGGGGAAGCAGTAAGATTAGACAGAAAGGACATAGACTGGGGAAACAAAGAAGTAATTATATACGGAGAAAAAGGCAAAAAGGAGAGAAGAGTGTATCTGACCGACGATTGCGCATATCATCTTCAAAAATACCTTGCAACCAGGGAAGATAATAATCCGGCCCTGTTCGTAAGCAATAAACAGCCACATACCAGGCTTGGAAAACAGGCGATTCAATCCATGCTTCGGACTTTAGGAAACAAAACAGAGATTCATGCTCATCCACATAAATTCCGGAGAACTTTACTTACGGATGCAGGCAATAGAGGAATACCATTACAGGAAATTCAAATGTACGCCGGCCACCAAAAGCCAGATACAACTATGATGTACGTAACGGTCAGCGAAGAGAACGTAAAAGCATCATTTAGACGATATATTTCATAATCAAAGATGATTTCATATGGAATTTTTGAGACTGCCAGAAATGGTGGTCTATTTTGCGTGGTAAGAATTACATCCAGAAGATATGGAAAATGGAAAAATTCGGAGAAGGGCATTACTAGAGTAAATGGGAAGAGGCTCTTGAGTTTTAGCTTATATTAATTAAAAAACATAAAAATGTTTGAGTATTAGTTATAGTAAGACCAAGAATTATCTATCGTTAATCGACCGTATTATTTACGAAGTCTTTCCATTTTTCCCAATTAGCCATTTTCCAGACTGGCTTCGCTCGTTCCGGAAATAATACGATTTTGCATGAATTTGAATTACGGTAAAAAATAATTCCAGATCCATATTTATATGTCGCATCAATAGGAAGATCATTCCCTGTATAGTTAGCACCAGAGAAGTGGAACAGAATGTACGTGCTAGATGAAGCTTTGCTTATCAAAGCCTGTATATCGGTCACGTTTTCTTTCAAGGCAAGCTTTGAGGTGTTACTATTTAAGCTTTAGAAATGTATGTGAAAACTTGTCGAATTAACCAATCGTTTTTTAATTCGTTAACGCCATAAACACTTGCTTTCTTTTTTAAAGGATGTATTTGGAAAAGCATTGGGGTGCCTACCTGAGTAACATAATTTACTATCAAATTATGCGTTGGTAAATAATCATCTGGAATATCGCATATATCAACAAAATCGGTTGTAGATGGATGGAATGCTTTTACACTAATGTTTATAAACGCAGATACTAACCTACCAAATTTATAAAACGTAATTTCTTTGACAGTATCTTCTTCAATCCGTTGACTTTGTATTAGACTTGCAGAGTATTTTGAATATTTTGCATTACTATTTAATTGGTTAATCGCCTGCAAAAGTGTCAGATTTCCCTGATCCAGGCCGAAGGTTTGGGTGGTCAGATTTTGTAATATCTGTTTTGTGAGGTTTTCCAGGGTGATGATCCCGCCTTCGTTGGTGTCAGGATCGGTGAATATGAGTTTTTTTCCGGTTGGGATGGTGGTTACTTCCGGGAGGGTGTTTACTGCTACGCTTTCTTCTGGTAATGACATATTGGCTCCTTTCCGGCAGTCATCTGACTGCCTTACGCATCTATGCTAAAGCAGATGGCTTTTCCGCTTAATATAAGTGCTCCTCTGCTCACTGTTAAGATCTGTTGTTTATAGGTTGTAAATCGTCCGACTACCACTCCGCCGAACATATAGTCTTCATTATTAACGGTTATCGTATATCCATATCCCAGGAATGTTTCTCCGCTCTCTGTTTTTCTAGTCCAGCTGTACCAGGAAGATGGATATTCCCTCGTCACTTCCCTACCGTCTTTGTACACCACTGCGGTCAGTGTAGTGGTTCCGTCACCATTATCATGGTACCGGGCATTATAAATAAGGGTATTGTTTGTCAGACCATGGAGATCAGTGGTTACTTCTGAAAGATTCGCCCTGATACCATCTATACCGGTCTGGATATCAGCTACTTTATTGTTTGTGGTCGATATTGCTTCCTTAGCTTCATCTGCAGTATCCTGGGCTTTTTTGATATCCTCGGAAAGTCCTTCTGCGTCTGCGATAATGGTTACAGTCTGAACATCAAGGGTCTGAACTCCTGTTTCATTATATAGAGTGCAGCGGATTATGTTTATATCCGGTCCTGTCGGTGTGTATATTTTCAGTATCTCTGCTCCGGAAGAACCATAAACGATATTGTAGGTTTTTCCGGAATCTCTGGACTCTTCTATCTGAAAGATTCCTGCATAACTGCTTATTAATCCATTGTCATTTTTATATGCTGAAAATGTCACACTGGATGGTAAAAGTGTTTTCCCGTCTTTCTGCTTTCTCATAACAAGAGAACTGGTCTGGATATTATAAGAGATTCCTATCTTGCCATCCTTTGATTTACTGACGGAAAAACGTTTCCGGATCCATACTCCATTGTTCTTTATTAACAGAAGTTTCCCATTGATTGTAAGAACTTTTCCGCTTAGCATGAGGGCTTTGGATTCCAGACCATATTGAGCTTCGATATCTACGTAACCATCATCAGTTGTCATGTCCGTTACCTGGTAAGTACGTGTTCTGGCATTCCAGGTGCCAGCGATTCCCTCAGATGCAGTTACATTAATAGCATCAATATGATCCGAAACATCTGTATCTCCCAGATATACCCGCATCGTTGTATGGCAGTTAGTGTAATCTCCCCCTGTTCCATCCGGATTGGTATGGACTACATGTGCATCATTGTCCAGTAATGCTCCGACTGCATCCAGGGTACTGATACCAGACAATGTATCCAGCGCTTTTCTAGCTGCATCTGCCGCCGCATCCGCTGTATCACTGGCCGCTTTTGCCGTACTTGTTGCACTGCTGGCTGTTTCCTGTACGGAAGTAATGTTCTTACTCATCTGGGAGTATACCTGGTTCAGGCTCTGTCCGGAATCATCAAACCAGATACGGCTGCTCTTGATTACCTGTGCGCTGTTATTGATTTCCTTGAACAGGCTGTTAATGTCTAATTTGGATGCTGCAATATTGGCATTATCTGAAACCATGCTGTCTATGATTACCTCATCTGCAATCGCACCTTTCTGGACGCCGGATGCATCAATCAGGGTTCCTTTCCCTGTTTCATCAAACAGTGCAAAAGTAAAGTTTCCAGATGCATCCCTGCCCGCCTGCAGTCTTACTATTCCATTTGCGTCTCTCCACTGTTGGGTGGCTCCCTGTATCTTTATCCCGCCGTCATCTGAAACAATCGTGAATTTATCTGTGGAAATGGTTCCGGCTAAAAGATCTGAAATGGTAACTGTCTGCATGACTGCATTCCGAATCAGTGCTGAATCAATCACTGCATTCTGGGAAGTTAGATGGATATTCTGTAAATCCCCTACCCCTGCGCTTCCGGAAAGAAGCGTCTTGATATTGGCATAATTACCATCCAGAATGTCTATCTTTGCATTGGCCGCTTTAAACTGAGTAGCCGTCAGGTCCCTGAAGTTTCCTACATCCGCATTTAGTTTCTCGATATTTGCATTTGTTGCATTCAGATTAGTGATTGTAGCATAGGTGATCTTGGCTGTATCTACATCCAGCTTATTGATCATTGCATGGTCTATCATTACCAGCTGGGCATAGTAGCGGTCCATTTCTTTTGTCTGCGGTCCTTTATAATCTGTATTGGTCTCTTCTTCAGATAAACCAACTGCCTCAATCGTATGGGTCAGACCGCCGTCATATTCCCACTCCATTTTCATGACCGGAACTTTATAGGAATCTCCGTTCAGATCCTCTACTGTTATGATATCCCAGGGATCCAGACGCGGATCTCCCAGAAGTTTCAGATTACCCGGCATATAAGAAAACTTGCTAAGGGCAGAAAAGATATTGTTTAATGCCTCTTCTGTCATGAACGGATTGGAAAAGCTTACTGTTCTTTCTCCGCTTCCAGCTGATATGGAACTGCTGTTTCCCTCTTCGTCCTTTCCTGTATAGCAGGTCAGTTTCTCTATTCTAAACAGATATTCATTGTGTTCGAAATTGTCCCAGTAACGCCCTGTTCCAGCTTTGTAATCGCTGTCTATATAAGTATGTATCTCTATCTGTCCCTGCCGGTTACAGATGGCAAATCCGCCATACATCTGTGCCACATAGGAAAGAACCTCACGGCAGGAGTATCCCTTAGGATTTGCCATTGCTATTGCGTCCAGACCATCTGTTGCTACTGATACACGTGTGATTTCTGTAATACGTTTCAGTATTGATACTGTATCCGTATTATCCGGAAGGCTGGAGGAAAAAAGCATTTCCAGCTTCATCATACGGTCGTAAGCCGTAAATTCAATCTGGTCTTCTGTCTTTTTTGGCTTTCCTGCCGTAAAATATCCAATCGGAATGTATTCTGTCAGCCCATCCACGTCCATACCAATCTGTAGAAGGAATTCATGGTTTTCAATTGCGCCGGCGCAATCCGGGATTGTTACGGTTACATACTGCGATATGACAGATCCCAGGGAAAAATCATCTTCTCCTTCAGAACCGCCCGTAAACTTGATGCTTTTTGCATCTGTAATACTGATATCGTCATATGTGATCAGACTCTTGAATGTTCGGGAATCCTGCTGTATCAGGTTTCCAAAGGCTTCTGTTGACTGATACATACAGGCACCTCCTTTACTCTGTCATGAATTCCAGAGCTGTCAGCTCTTCTATAGTCAGTGCATCATATCTGGGATCATCACATTTTTCCAGGATATCAACCGTAACTTTCTGGATCTCCACTTCTGTTTCGATCTTCAGAAGTTCTTCGATATCTCCGGCGTATCCTTCCTGATCCGGGATTACATAGCAGTCATCATTTACCAAATACTGCCCGTTTTCATCTTTCTGTGCATATCGGCTCAGTATATCCTCTCTTTCTGCAGAATAGGCTTCGGATGCTGGTCTAACTGCAGATACGTTCTTTTTTACTGCATATCCCAGTTTTACAGGAAGTTTCTTTATTTTCATTTCCGCATAAGTATTCAGGAATGAAAGGATCTGACTATTTCTGAGTTTCATCTGTCGGTTCCTCCTCTGTTGTATTGTCTGTCTGTTCCTCTGAAATAGAGTCCTGCATTTCCCATACGGTCTCCTGGAATGCTGCTACCTGCGCGCGAATCTCTTTTTTGTTCTTATTGAAAGCATCCTTATCCTGAATGGACTGGGTAATCCTGTCGTTCCCGCCGTTTGTGGAAATCTCCGCAAAGAGACTCATTGCAATCTTGTCTTCTACCTTAATCGTTCCATTTGCTGTTAAGCTCTTATTAATTGTCAGTTCTGCTGCCATGTTTCTTTTCCTCCTATTTCTGAATCAAGTCAACGCCAGTCCCCTGGTAGGTCTTAACGCCTTTCACATAGGTGTAGACCGGATAAATTGGTGTACCAGCATAAAATTTCTTTGTTACACGCGTATTGCTTCCTGGATCTGTAAATGTAACATTAAAAAAAGCAGGTGTTATAGCAGTATCAATAACTGCAACCTGCTCTCTGGTCAATGGTGGCCAGGTACATTTCAAGGTATATTTTATCGCAAGAACATCTCCTATCATTTCCGCATTAGCGGCACGTCCCGTATTCTTGGACCATACCTTTTCTTTTGATATTGTAAGCCCATTTAATTTCGGAGTGGGCATTGTCACTCCGTTAATAATCAAGTCATCTCCTGGCCCTGAATCAAATTTTGCCAATGCCTCGCCTCCTAACTAAATACGGGTTTCCCTGTTGATCTTTGATACTGTTGTCCTTCCTGTCGTACCATCTTGAAAAGTTTCTTAGAATCTCCCTCTAAATGGACATGCACTTCCATCTTCTGTCCATTTCCATTATTGCTAAAGCTCTCTAATGCGTTTACCATACCTTCAAATACGCCAGCCCTGATACCATCTACAATCTGTCCATTATTGGCTACCGCGCTTTTGTTTCCCATACGTCCAACCAGCTCCGGACCATTCTCACGAGCCATGAACAATTCTCCTATATTTGGAAATCCACCATTAGCATACCAGTTTACGCTAAAATTCGGAGTCTGAAACCATCCGCCATTATAAAGTCTGTGAGTATTCCACGAAGATATGTATAGGCTTGGTACCGGAATATGTACGGAACGGAATCCATTTGCAAATGACATTGCCGCATTGTAACCAACATTGTAAAGGTTTCCAATGCTATTCTGTATCTTGGTTCCCAGTCCAGAAAACTCCTGTGCAATTCTGTTTGTCCCCTGTTCAGTACTGGTAACCATGTTTTTAATCTCATCAGCCACTTTCTCGGCTGCCTTGATCCATGTTTTATTTGTTTCTTTTGACACATAGCCCCAATAGCGTTTGATATATAAATACACGGTTTTCATTGTATCCCATGTATCTCCCTTCATATCCTTCAACGCCGTAGTAACTGATTTCGCTGAAGCTTTCCATTCTTTCTCTGAAGTTTTATTAACTTCTTCAAAAGCACCCTTGGCATCTCCCGAAATTGATGGAAAATCCCTTTTGGATTTTCCAGTAAGGTCATCCCAGACTCCTCCTACTGTTTTGGTGATTTTTTCCCAAATAGTTGAAGCTCCTGTCTTTATATCCTCCCAGGTTCCTGATACAGTATCTTTGATTGAATCAAACTTCTCGGTAGCTGTTGTCTTTAATCCGTCCCAGGCTCCACTAACTGTCGTTGAAATTCCATTCCATGCAGTAGAGGCAGCTTTTGTTATCGTATCCCAGACATCTCCTATGGTATCTCTGATTCCATCGAATATATCAATAACGCCGCCAACCAGACCTTTGATGCCTTCCTGCAGTCCCTGCATCAGGTACTGTCCCATTTCTGCCATAACGGTAGATGGCGAATGGATTCCGAAAGCATTTTTAAATCCGTCGATAAACGGTTGAAAAATGTGTTCTTTAATCCAGGAGCCGATTCCAATTACTACATCTTTGATACCATTTAAAAAGCCTTCCCATGTGAATTTTCCAGCCTCTGTAAAATGATCGATGATATACTGCTTGGCACTGTTTACCGCATCTCCGAAAAGACCGCCAATAAATGCGGCCAATCCCCCGAATGCTGCTCCTATCGCTTCAAACAGTCGACTTACAACACCATTCCAATCAATATTAATCAGGAATTCTGCAACTTTTTCACCAAGACGTTTCCAATCTGTGTTTTCAACACCTTGAATAAAGAAATCCAAGATTCCCTTTGCTGCATTTGAAATAGTCTGTCCGGCTTTTGCCCAGTCTATAGTTTCTATAGACTGATTAAGAAAATCAGCAACTGCCATCCCAAACTGTTTCCAGTTAAAAGTTGTTACCGCTGCGTAAGCAAAATCAATAATTGTATTAATTCCCTGTGCAAAGCTTCTTCCAACTAATCCCCAGTCTGTTGTAGATATAAGAGAATTCAGCGTATTCACAATCCCTGTTGTGATCTCTGACACTGTAGTGCGTATCAGATTCCAGTCCAAGGATGACAAGGCACCATTGATTCCATTTCCAGCAGCTACTCCAAGACCATTCCAGTCAAATGTTTCAGCAAAAGATTTTGCATAAAGGAATATTGCATTTATCCCATTTGCAAGAGTTGTTCCCACTAATGTCCAGTCTGTTGTACCGATTGCATTATTCAAAGTTTCTGCAATTCCGTTTCCCCAGTTCCTGGCTGTGGAATAAATCAGTTCCCAGTCGATACCATTCAGGGCGCCGTTGATGCCATTTCCAATTGCAGTTCCCAAACTTCCCCAATGAAAGTTCTCAGCAAACGTATTAGCAAATCCAAAAGCTGTATTCAGTCCCTGTGCAAGCGTGTTGCCTACCAGTCCCCAGTCTGTTGCCTCAATAAATCCATTCAGGAACGTTGCAATGCTTTTTGCAATCTTATTTGCAGTATTCTGGATATCATTCCATGGAATACTCTGTAATGCGGCATTAAGTTTCCTTCCTACAATCGCACCGAGTTCAGTAAAATCTGCATTTTTCCAGGAATCCTTGATAAGTTTTGCCAGATCTTTATACTTGCTTTGGATGGCTGTCGTTTCAAACATATCATCCACGCCGCCTAGTGAGGAACCTTTTTCATTTGTCGTCTTATCATCTAGCTTATTAATCTGGTCAAACCCTAATATTGTACGTTTGTATTTATCCGCTGCTTTAGATGCCTTATCAGCGCTCTTAGTGTTTTTATCCAGGCTTTTTGCATAATCCTGATTTACCTTTTTTGCTGTAACCATCGTGCTTTTTCCAGTCAATGCTCCCATGAGTTGACCGAATGAATTAACCACACGTATGATCATCTGAATCAGATTATTCAGAATAGGTGCTACAACTTCAAGAATTGGTGTAAAAGCGGTCGCAAAGGAATTTTTCAGTTGAGTCAGTGATGACATCAGCATAGATAAGCTTGCGTTTGTATTGGTATCGTATTTAGCAAGATTATTAAATCCATCAACTAAAGCGCTTCGCAGCTTATTTGTTAAGGTAAACAGACTTCTAATTCCTAATGTATATTTGAGAATTGTCTTAAGTCCGCCTGTTAAACCTCCTGAGGAGCTTTGTGCACTTTTTCCGATTCCCTTAATTTTTCCTGCCAGTTTTCCAATAACTGGAATGCCAGTTGAAAACTTTTGAATCAATGCACCAAATAAACCGGAAGTTCTTCTGATTACAGGCCCAACTGCTGATACGGATTTCTTAAAAAGATTTACCGCATTTGTAAGTCCTCCCCAGCCTTTTTGCACAGCACTGATAGCTCCCGAGCCAAGACTGCCAAGGACTTTTCCGGTTCCAGATAAGATTCCTTTTCCGAAATTCAGTGCTTGTTTTGGAATGGAAACCGGTCTTGCAACATCTGTGCCATTTTTCTCCATGTTTGCTTTAGCTTGTTCATATCTTTTTACTGCTGCCTCAGCATTCTTTATATCGTATTCCAGAGACTTCCAGGAACGACTTTCCTGATCAACACCAAGGCTTTCCATTTTGTCTCTTTTTTCATAATATTTATCAAGTACCGCCTGCGTTTTCTCAATATTGTCTTTTACTGCTTTATAATCTGCAGTTTCTGTTTTGATCCCTGCTTTCACCTGATAACCTTTAACCATATCTTTGATTCTCTGAAAGGGATTCTTTATCTTATCGGTTTCCTGCCTGATAGCCTCTGTGCTCTTTTTAACTTCCTGCCGGCTTTTATCCAGTTCTCTTTTCAAAGGACTGCTATCTGCTTCTATCGTAACTTTCAACTTTGCAAGATCTTCTCCTATGTTCTCCACCTCCTTTCTTTAAAGCCGCCGTATTCACTGATGACGGCGGCGGTTCCACTCTGCCATATAGGCTCTCCTGTTTTCTTTGTACTCTTCCCATTTTCTGTCTTCTTCTGCTTTTTGGTAAGTTTCCTGCTCTTCTTTAAACAATTCCGGATAATACTCCCATGGACGCTTTATATCTCCTTTTCCGGATATCAGTGTGGAAAAGTTCGCAGTGAGTATCTCTGCCAGGATAAAATTATCCATTATCTTCTGCTTTTCTTTTCGTTTTCTCTGACGTTGTAAACTGTCCATAGTATCTATAATCTCGTTTATAGACAATTCCCAGTATTTTTCTGCCGGAATGCCTAAATCTAAAGCATAGAAATATAGCTCAGAAAGCTGATCTGACATCAGGCGTTTTCTACTGCCTCCAAGAGTGCTGTTGCCATCTTCTCTGGCAAAAAACCCGATACCACCATGATTGGAATGATGACTTTCTGATAAAGTTCAATCTGGCTGTTTCCCTCCTCAATCCAGGTATCATACAGTTTCTTTACATCATTATAATCTACTCCATGTTCCCATGGTTCCATTGCCGCCTGGATAATGGTAAGCATTACAGAAAGCGGCGGAATATCATCAATCATATTCATGAGGTTCTGACGGTATTTATTTTCCAGTTTCTCAATCGTGCCCGCCTTTAATTTCAGACGAAATTCTCTTTCTCCGACCTTCCAGTAAGCAAATGGCTGTCTTTTCTTTTTTGATTCTTCTGGTTTTACCGCCTCAGTTTTCTCTGCGTCATCAAGCCCTCCAAGAGCCTGTCCTGCATTTTCATAATCTAACATCTCTTATCTCCTCCTTACGCTGGGTCCGTATATTTAAAGTCAGACTGAACTGCCATGCTTAATTCAAATTCAATCACACCATTAACAGCTCCGCCTGTACGTTTTACAGCTACCTGTGCGGTAAACTCAGTGACTGTACCATCTTTCGTTTTTTCCTGGAAATCCAGTACTTTTTTGTCATCTGCTGCTTTTCTCATCACGCGGTAAGGACTTTCTGCTTTTGTATTATCATATTTGAATTTGTATACGATATCTGGGAGATCACCAATCCCGATCTCATACATCTTATGTGGGTCTGTAAGACAAGTATTTTCTTCCTTGTCGATATCCACACCAAGTTCCGGAATCTCCTTCAATCCCGGAAGATCTGTATAAGCTGCACTTGTTGAATCCGTATGTTCCCTGTATCCCAGGGTTGTTCCGTTTGCTAACATTTCACATTCCTCCTTTTATATCCAATAAACTTCTTCCGAATCCATTGCGATGATTCCTTCATACCGCATCTGTTTATGTTTCATTCCCGACGGATCCAATATGTCTGCGCATTCCGTACGTTTCAGACCGGTCATTTTCATTGCTTCATCCACTGCAAGGGTTGTTGCTGATGTACTCTTTCTATCCCAGATATCAATCCGATACCGGACAAAAGCTTTATCTTCCTGCAGCCCGTCTCCTGAACTGGATGCTTCATATACATTGTTCTGTTCTTCCACGTACTGTATGGTTGCATCTTCCGCCCATGTACCGGGATAAGAATCCGATACATGTTTTGAAACCGTCATAAGTGCTTCATATACCTTATCTTTTATATTTTTCATTTTCCCTCCAGACTTGTTATCATTTCTTTTAAAATCAAATCTTCATTGTCTTTTAATGCCGGATACATAAACGGATATGCCGGTTGTCCGGTACATTGATAAAATCTTCCTTTGGGAGTATCAATGTGAAACCAATGATATTTCTCCGCTACTCTTTTATCAACCTGGCTCTCATGGATCCACCAGGGTGCCTGTGTATATGCAGGAGTAACTTCTGGTGAAATCCCTGCATGGTTTTCCTGTCCTTTGGGACCGGTTCCAAATTCTACGTATGGTGCATATTCCTTGTCCGTCCAACAGGTTCCAATGACTTTCCTATCCTGCTCCGAAACCTCTGCATAAATACTTTGCCTCAGTTCGCCCATATCCACATGGCAGTTCATGACTGCTGCCGATCTTACTATCTGGATTCCAGTAGATACCGCCTGTTTGAGATTTGGATCTGACATCGTTTTTAATTTATGTTCTAATTCTTCAATACCACTTACACTCATATTCGTTCCACCTCCAGTGTCAGGAAACGATACGGTTTAATAGCTATGATCTTATAGTCTGGTTTCTGATCTTTGACCGTATATAAGTGAATTCCGTCAAGTTCCTGGATATCTGTTCCATCTTCCAGCATAAAATGAACATTGCCTTTATCATCTGGATGACTGACATATTTCCCATTAATCCTGACATTCCGTATGTAGTTCAGGCGCTGACCATATTGCTGCGCCTGGACTTTTCCGGATGCAGGCCATGACTCTCCGGAAATAGAAGAGGCAGCACCATACTCTTCGCTGGTACTGCCTTCAGAATCTTTTTTTATGATCCTCTTTCTGTGGTAATATGTTTCAATCCTGTTTCTTCGCATTCTCAAAGGTTATCCCTCCTGTTCTTGCAAGCCGGTACCGATTCATAATGTCGTAAACCTGTTTGGGAGCTGTTTCAAATGAATAGCTTTCCCCTCCCTCGCTTCTGGAAATTTCCCCTTCTGTTCCCATCCGATTCAGGGCAATAACAGCAAGATCCCGCACTGCTTTTTCTAACGGTGTAATAATCACACTCCGATTTGTGTAGCTTTTTACAAAGTCGGCAGCTTCTTCCAGATAAGCTTCGATCAGGTTTTCATTCGTCTCGCCTGTCAGGAGTTTTACTCTTTCAATATCTCTGGCTTCTGCCATATAATCACCCTTTCAGAATATCGATAAGGTCCTGTTTGGACAAAGAAGAAATTCCAGTAAATCCTCTTTTCTTTGCTAACATTTTTAATTCTTCCACTGTCATTTCTTCGACGTTTTTCTCTTCGAGCGGTTCCTGTATTGTTTCCTTTGGCAGGCTTTCTACCGGTTCGAATCCATCATTCAACAATTTTTCAACTGCTGCTCCATCTGCCTCCCGCTCAACATTTTTTCTAATCAGTCTCATCACTCTGCCTCCTGAATGCTCAGATAAATAGAATCCAGCTTATTATCCAGAACCCAGATATCATGGAAACGACGGTAATCCATCTGCCACGCGTTCAGTTTCTGATTGATTTCCGGGCTGAAAATACGCATGATATCCTGCTTTGTTACTGCAATCGGTGTTGTTGTCGGGCAGATAAAGAAATTCAAATTCTTGGCTGTATCACCTTTCTCATATCCACCTTTCTCCTGTCCGCCAGTCTTTCCATCATTAATTTTAATTACAGTATACATACGGTTGGATGGTGTAGAAACCAGCGGTACACCGTCTACAGACGGTACCTGTGTCTGAATTCCGCCTTTAGAAAAAGTTACTGCTGTAATCTTTCCTGCAAGCTCTAATTCCAACTCCATGATAAAATCTGGTGTTGCCTGGCATACGAGCGGACCGTTATAGTTTTCTCTAATCGCCTTGATGCCTTCTTTCACTTTACGCAGGGCAGATGTTCCCGTTGTTCCCGGGACGTAGGAATATCCGATCATTCCTGCTTTATTTGCTGTAATTGTTTCTGTTGCGATCTTAGAAATACGATATGCATCAATTTCCGGAATAACCTGTGTTCTCTGAAATTCTCCCATAACTGCTGAAGCTGTCGGGATAAAATTAGCTTCGTTAATGTCCATAGGGTCAAGCTGGAACAGGCGTCCGCGGTCCTGAGTCATTTTTCTGGTTTCGTATTCCAGAGTAACAGATCCTCTCTGATATCCGTTATCTCGATCATAATCTCCCATTCCCTGTACATTCATTTTCGGGATTTTAACCTCTGATCCACCGTTATAGAGTACCTGTCCGGCATTGGCATCCATCCAGCCGGTGGTTGCTTCCTGTACTGCGATTTTATCAAGAGTAGTCTGGAATAATGTTGCTGTTGCTAATGTATTAATTGCCATATGTGTTCACTCTCCTTTAATATTTGCCCATCATAGCATTGTAGACCTGCTGCTCAAGAGCTTTCTGTGTATCTGTTTCCGGGGCTTTCTTTTGCGGCTTTCCACCTTTTAACTTTTCTTCCACTGCTGCCTCTACAGCTTTCTGAAAAGCGTTTTTGACTTTTTCCATAGATTTCATACAGGAATCTGCATCCGTATAATCCAGGACTTCTGCAAGTTCTACCGGAAGATTATCACTAGCTAATGTATTCTTAGCCTCAGCCATCAGTTCTTTTCTGGTAACAGCTGCCTCTCTGTCTGTCAGATCTTTTTCTCTTTTCTGCTGCAAGTATTTTGTTTTTTCTTCCTCAGTCATCTTTGCAAGTTTTTCTGCTTCAGAAAGTTTATCGTCTGTCATCGCCTGCCATTTTTTCTGCTCATTGGTAACGGCAGTGTTGATAGCTTTCTGCAGTCTTCGGTCAAATTCCGCCTGATTATCACCTGTTTTCAGAAAATCATCAAAAGATGGAGGGGTGTCTTCCCCATTAGCACCTGAATTTTCATCTCCTTCAGAGCCACCGCCATTTCTGCCATCTGCGGTTCCAGCGCCATCTCCTTCTGCAAATAACTGCAGGTTCATGGGTACTCTGCACATTGCTTTTACTAATCTGTTTCTCATGTTCTTTCCTTTCTGCCCAGCCTATTCGTTTTCACGCCCGGGCCATTCAGTTTTTGGAGTGACCCGCTTCTTTAACGTCTGGCGGAAAAAGACACAAAAATAAGACGCTTCACCCCGCGTCCCAGAGGGAGATATTCGGATCACCTATTCCTTTCCTTTGTCTGTGAGCTTTTCAGATTCTTTTGTGATCTCTGCAACGCCTTCATGAATCAGGTGCTCTGCCCTGGCTTTTTCTACTTCCAGAACAGTTCCTGCTTCAATAATTTTGTTCAATCGAACATCACTGTAACGTTTAATGCATTTTACTTTCACTTCCTTCACCTCCTCTCAGTTGCGCCGGCGCAAATTTACATATTAAAAAGAGCCTGTTTCCAAGCTCTTCTAATAATCAATATTTCTGTTTTGCCTTAATATCCAGCATTCGGATCATCATAAATGCGGCACGCTCTGCCTGTTCGTTATAATCTTTTTCTAATGGGCTGGTTATCATATTTCCTTGATTGTGATGAATAAAATAATGCGCAAGTTCATATGCTGCTTCATATACAACTTTTTCAAACATCTGATTCTCACAAATTGCAATACGATTACCCTTAAGTACACTCCCATATCCTTCAATTCTCTTGAGTTTTAATACAATTCCCTGTTCTTCTGCCAAAGCCAGCAAATTCTTAAACACGAATATCGGTTCTTCCATATCTGGTATGGATATTTTCTTTTTGACTGATTCTGTTTTGGTCTGAGTTGGAATAACTTCTTTCTTTTCTGAAATTTCCGGCTCATTCTCTTTCGTTCTGAAATAGAAATCTACCAGATACTCATATGATTTCCAGGCTTTATCAGTATTAATGGATTTTGCAAGAAGAAGTGCTCCTTTTTCTGTCCATAAATATAAATGAGCACTGAATTTATGGCAATCTGGAATTTCCCGACTGGCTTTAAACTGCTTTAATTCGTTTCCTTCAAGCTTGATGTAATGTTTCCCCTCTGTATATTTTTTCTTATTATACGAAAAATTATAAGATATTGTTTTTGTATCTGTTTCATACATTTGTGCCACTTGTGCAGAAGTTAATACTCTGATGCCATGATATTCTGTTATTTTTAAACTATTCATTTTGTGTTTATTCCTCACTTTCAAAATTATGATTGCAAGGAATACCCTCTAAATGTTATAATATTTTCAGAGGTTATTCCTCAGTGTATAAGAAGTTGTTTTCGTTGGTAGCGGGGCAACTTCTTATTTCTTTGTGTTTTCGGCATAAACCTTTTTGATACCTTCCATAACAACTTCATATTGCGTTTTTCCAGTTAATACGCAACATTCTTCTAGCAATGCTTTATCCTGCTTAGTTGCTCGAATCTTAATCTGTTCTGATTTCGGATTAATACTTTTAGGTCTGCCAGTCTTTGGGCTCATATTCTCACCTCACTTTTTGAGTACACAATAAATATAATATCGTGTACTCAAAAAGTCAAGAGTTTTTTAATAGTCACAAAAACCACCTGTCGTTTCTGACTGGTGGTTATTTTATAACCTTTTCTATATCATCTATTGTTTTATCGTACAAGGTTTCCCAATCTTCTGGTGAGCTGCCTACGTCTATGATCAGGGATCCATTGGGAAACACTTCCATAACGCTTCCTTTTCTTCCATCTTTCAGAATTACTGTATCGAATTCTTTTACTTCCATCTACTTCACCTCTTTAATATAGGCACTTGCCATCGTTACGCTATTTTCATCAGCAGACCACCCGACAATAACATTTGCCGGCTTTTCCTTCAGACCATTTAATATAATTTTCTGTTCATACATATGCTTTTCGTACCCGTTTACTCCCTTGCTGGTGACTGGATACTTTGGAGCTTTTTCTATAATCGCCTGTTTTAACTTGTTCCAATTCTCAGTATCATATCCAAGCCTATCAGAAAATGCTTTTCCTTTTGCCAGTCCTTCCGGATGCGTGCCTCCAAACAAATACTTTTCAAATTTTGCATCTGCAGCCATTGCTTTCTCTGCATTTGGCAATTTCAATTCCGGATGCTGTAGCAAATCATTTCTTCTCTGATAATCAAGCTTCATAAATCTCCATTTCTCAGGTTCATTATACTTCATCTCCTGGAAATCCGCAAAGCTTTTTGGCATGTCTTTTCCAAGAATCTCTTTGTATCTATCGTATTGTTCTCTGTCAGAATGTTTATTCTTGATGGATTTTTCTTCTGCCTCAGCCTTTGCATCACCTTTTACATATTTCTCATACCACTTTTCATATGTCATAGTCGCTGGAACTGTCTCTATGTGTCCTGTTTTCGGGTTATAGGCGCTCCGTTTCATATTCTTTAGGATATCTTCATTTATGGCACCGACAGTTGTAGAACGGCACCATGGATGCATAGGCGGGTAGTTTTTCCCAGGCTTGCGGTCTTTTAAGAAAAATATCTTTCCATCCAGACTCCGGCAAACCTCACTTGTCCTAAGGTCAAGAGTTGCAAGATAACGGTATTTTTCTATTCCGCATTCCTCATAAGATCTTGCTGTCAGCTCTCCGGATAAAAAACAGCTTTCTGTTCGTACTAGTCGTCTGGCTTGCATGGCTCCTGCTCCACAACGGTTCATGATCACTTCCGAAGTTTCGCGGTCTGTTCTGCCAGTCAATAAGCTTACAAGTAATTCCTGCTTTAATGTTTTGGAAAGGTCCTGCGTGTTCTTCCAGATACGCTGGGAATAATGTCTTCCTGACCAGTTCATGGAAAGTACTTGTTCAATCTGTTTTTTACTGATGTTAGAAAAGCTGAATCCAAGTCCTGTCTGCTTCTGGACATTGTAGATGGAACGATAATAAACATCTTCGCAGAGATTTTGAAAGAAGCCGGTATCAAATAACTGTTCCTGTTGGTATGTTTCCTGCATAATTGTATCTACCTGCTGTAAAAGGTCCTTCAGTCGTTCCATTCTGGCTCTGTATGCCGGGGCTTCCAGTTCCTGAAGAAGCTGCTGCTTTGTCTTATCTGAATCCTTATTTTTCAAAGCATTCAGCAGCTCTTCTAAAGATGTCTGGTCCTGTAAAGTGTTCAGAAGATTCCACGCCTGTGTTTCTGACAGTCCATACTTAGTCATATATTTTTCAAAAATGTCTTTCGCCTTATTGGTTAGCAGCATGGAAGCATTTCTATATACCTTTGCTATCAGATCCGCTGTTTCTTCCGCATCTTCCATTCGATGGTACATATCCCAGGCAGCTCTGTTTTCCCAATAGGAATCATTCTTCATCTACATTATCCTTTTTCTTATCAGATGTTTTCTCTTCTTCCTCTTTTTCAGTCTGATCTGGCGGAGTGTTTCCCTGCATTCCAAACATCTCCTGCTGCCGTTTCAGATTCTCTTCTGTTTCCTCATCCAGGGCTTTCAGTTCATCATCTACATTGTCTACAAATGGCACCTGTGACAGAAGTGTCTTCCTGCTTACTTTTCCCCAGAGATTTGACACAATCTGCGAGATTTCAAGAAGATTCTTTGGCAGGGCTCTGGTAAATGTCATTGTGATTCCTGTTGGATCCACGCTCTTTCCATACAGTGAAAGGAAATTGCAGAATATCCGGATACGTTTTCTCAAGCCTTTTCTGTAATATCTCGTTTTAATCTTTGTGATATTTTCCATGCCCAGCAGTTTGAACTCCATGGCTACACCTGAGACGTTTCCACCAAAGCTTTCATCTGTCATGCAGGGAATATGGGAAAACTTATGAATATCCTGTTCTATCGCTTTTTTCAGGATCTCCACACCAGATTCATCAAACGTTCTGGTCAGATACTCTGCTTTCGCTCCATCTGGTACTTCCAGGACTTTTCTCTTTTTCAGCTGTTTCATTGCTGCGGTTAATCCATCTTTCTTTTCCCCATTCCCATCTTCAACTTCCTCATCTGCAAGCAGTGTTCCGTAAATAGCTAAAATCGCATCTATGAACTGTTCTTTATCTGTAACTCGGTCACTCATCAGAACGTTGTAGGCATCAATCAGTGGAATCTGAAGTTCAAAATCACCAATAGCCAGTTTATTGTTAAGATATTCAATGATAGGAATTTCTCCAAGATAATGTGGTACTGCTAGTTCTGTTGTTGCCTGATATGCACTGTTATTCTCAATATCCAATTCATATTTATAGTTTGAGGTCACTACTGTTGCCATGTAATGATCTGTTGAAACTCCAGAATCATCCTTTCGGATATAATAATAGACAGCAAAGAGTTCGTTTTCCTCGATGCTGTCATCTTTTACCATAAATGTATTTTCTGCTGAAATATTTTTCATGCATAGATAGTTTTCATTTTCTTTCACATAAATATATTCATAGGCAAGACCGTAAATGGAAAGTTCCAAGCCATTATCTCCATCTACTTCATCTGCTCCGGCCAGTTCCAGGGCGTCTGTCAGATCTGTAATGTCATTTTCTGATTTATAAGATACCGGATTGCCAATGAAATAACTACTGGCCGTATCTGAGATGTCCCTGGCGTGATTACAGACCAGCTTATTTTCCCGTCCTGAATCATTTAAGATCTCATGCTGTCCTTCATAATAAGCCATATTCTTTTTTAATCTGCTTACCATGCTGATGTGTTTACTAATCAACTGTCGGATCATCTGCTTATCTGGGTTCAGTTCATCGAATCTTTCTCTTGGAATTGTAAATGTATACATGCTTCTCACATCCTTACTTCTTTTAATTTGGCAAGTCTATTACCGATTATGGTGCTACAGAAATAGCGGGTGCTGTCCATGGCGTGATCATGCTGCTTTATTGGTTTATCTTCGCCTCGTTCCAGGGCTTTCTCATCCCAGATATAGGATGCAAACTCCTTGATGGTTTCCTTGCATGAAGAAGCAAAGACAAGTTGTTCCATGTTCAGAAGCATTCCTACCAGACGGATTCCATCCAGTACATCATTGTTTGCCTTTATGACCTTGTAACCACGTTTTCTAAGCTCTGCAATAAAAGAAGCAGCGGATGGATCCACGATAACTGCCTTGATCTTCGTTTCATCCAGCCACTCCTTCAGGTCGTCTGCATATTCTGAATCTGTTTTCTGTTTGCCTTTATCTCTTCCGGAATAGTAATACTCCCTGATGCAATACCATTTCCCATTGACCCCTTTATTCCAAAGCAGGAAGACAGTGGCATTCTGAGTACCGTAATCGCAAGATACATATCTGTTGCCATTGATTAACAGTTGAAAGAAATCGCGAATATTCTGAACATGCTTCTCTTCGTCAAACATATCATAGATGATGCCTTCTGCTGCCGCCCACAAACCCATAATGTAACGTTTGAAGAATACTCCAACGTACATCTTTCGGTATCTGGCTTTTACCTCTTCATCCAGAGACAAATTATCATCCATTGTGAAGTGGAGATACAGGATTTCTTTTAATCCTGATTCTTTTCCTTCCGCTGCTGCTTTCTGCTTAATTCTGTCTGATTGTTCCTTGCCCAGATATCCAGTGGATTTATCTATCCAGTTTAGTTTAAACCAATGGTATGGTCCATCTGGGTTACAGTTAAACCAGAACTTACTTCCTTTTACTGAACAACGTCCTGTTGCCTGATTCACAAAGGATTCCGGCATCAGTGCAACTTCGTCGAAAAACACGCCCGCCAAAGTAATACCTTGGATCAGGTCTTGAGAACGTTCATCTTTGCCACCAAATATGTAGAAATAGTTTTCTTTTCCATTCTTTCTGATAGTTAAAAGGTTATCCGCTCTATGATCTGTAACAGAATATCCTCTCGATCGGAGCATTAGTTTTAGCCAGAATAATACGTTTCTTCGGAAAGATCCGATTGTCTTTCCACACATAGCAAAATTCTGTCCAGTAAATGTGTTCATAGCCCACATAACAAAGGATAAGGACATGCTTATGGTCTTTCCTGAACGGATTGCCCCGTCTGCTATGATCCCATCCATATCATGTACAGGAGAACTTTTACACCACCAGGTAAGTACCTGCTTCTGTTTCTTTGAGAATGAAGAAAAATGAAATGTCTGGCCATTTTGTTTCACTGACCGGTTCTGTTTCATTTTATTCAAGCGTTCTCTCAGCTTGACTATCTTTTCATGCATCCACATCACCCCAAATAGATTCTGCTGATGCATTCATAGCATCCAGGAAGCCATCATCCTCATTGTCTTCGCTTTGACCATCCTGTTTCAAAAGTTCGAATTCAAATCGCATAGTTTCAAGTTCCAGACGGGCATCATCATATCCAAACTTATGAAGCATTTCTATTGCTTTCTGCTGCCTCGCCTGCACTCTGGTTAAAGCGTCTTCTATTGCCTGAATCTGTCCAAGGATTCCCTCGTATTTCTTTAATTCTGTTGGTTTTCCTTTTTCTATACCGGAACTATATTCTGTTACTGACATTCCAGCAGGGATAATCTCTCCATCAGGTCCTGTTTCTGGTTCTTTTTCTTCCAGCCGGCGTAACATCTCGATTCTTTTCAGCATCCGTCGCTCTCGGACTGTAAGAAGTCTGATTTCCTGAAGAAGGAGCTGTTCTTTATCTGGCTGGACCATAACAATCAGTTGTTGTTCTTCTGGATTTAGAGTATCAAAAAAGAGAGTTTCAAACTCTCCTGTCTTGACTGCATTCTTATTTCGTTGTGGAGCGCCATGTCCTTCTGCATTTTTGTTATCTGGTTGGCCTCCTTTTCTTTTCGCAGCGTTGCGTTTTTCTTTTGCAACGTTGCAATCCCAATTGTATCTGTTCTTCCAGCTTCGAACTGTTCCTTCTGGGATTCCCAGTTGGTTGGCAATGTCTATTAATTTCAGGCCTTTATCATATAATGCCTTGGCCTGTGTTACTCTCTGATCTGGTGCTCTTGCCAAGCCTCACCACCTCTCATTCGTTTGTTTTTTTATTTGATGGACATTCTGGGATTCGAACCCAGGACCGACCGGTTATGAGCCGGTTGCTCTAACCACTGAGCTAAATGTCCTTAAAATTTAATTTTTATGTTGCAAGCTACTGCTAGGTGCTCTTGCCGAACCTCACCGCCTCTCATTTGTTTCGTTTTTGAGTATAGAAAAAGCAGCCCCTAAGGACTGCCTTGATCGAATCACTAAAAATACTTATAATACTCTATGTATCTCCATCTTTTTTATTACACACTTCTTTTATATTTTTGCAAATTTTCTCATCATCTACTCCTGCTAAATGAAGTGCCAGCTTTGCATTTAATTGGCCTTGTATTTCTTCGTCTTCTATTGAATTTGCTAAATCAATCGCCTTATCAACATTTACATCTTTTGTTAATTCTGTAAAAAACTCAGAAATTTTTTCGTTTGCTTTATTAGATATCGTATAAAATAAAGCAGAAACTCCCTCAATTACAGTACCAGAAACAATTCCGGGCCATTGTGTATCACCGTTCTTAACACCATACCAAATACTCCAAAGCATCACAAGAAATCCTACAATACTTCCTCCGAAACTCAACCAAAATGCCCACTGAGACTGTACTAGTCTTTGTACATGATAGTTTGTTTTTATTTCGCTTGTACTAAGGCTTCCTCTTTTATCATTATCTGTAGCAAAATTAGTTTTTTCTTGTTCTGTTTGAAAAGAGTTCTCATTGTTTATAAAATTACTTTTCTTATTTCCCATAATTATTTTTCCATAAGTCCAATTGCTAATGGATTAAGCAACACTGTGTTTCCACAATTTGTACACGTAATTGGAACAACAGGAATAATTCGACAGTCTTTAGTTACTATCAAATTTCCGTCTTTAAACTCCCTCAATTCATATATAGTATCTTCAACATTCCATTCTCGTCCATGACACATAGGACATACTGCACCATTCCATTTGGTATTAAGAAACTTCATAACCTGCCCGCTGTTTGGCTTTTTCATAGTCTTACCTCTCACATGTATTTTGATATATTCTAGCACTTTATTCATAGTCTTTCCAGTCCTTTCTCAAAAAATAGTGAACGCTTCATAAAATTCGAAGCGTTCACTATTTATGTTTTGCACCTTTTGTAACATATCTTTTTTAATTCATTGTAATAATATCACAGATAAAGTGTGTACTTCCATAGACACTTTTATATTTCAAAATTCTGTAATGCTCTTCCATGAATTTTATGTACCCATTTCCAGCTGTAATTCATTTTCAAAGCCACTTCTTCCCATTTCAGTCCTTTTATATATCTCAACCTCAGCACTTCCCGCTCGTCCTCATTCTCCATCTGACGAATCTGTCTCTCAATTCTCTGGTAACATTTAGCTTTCTCCAGTCGTTCCTCTTTTAGAAGTTCTATCTGTTCATCCATGATAGCCATGTAATCAGACAGGTCGGAATGACTGCTGCCGTGTGGCATACCATCGCAGACTACCGATGGAAACATTTTATCCAATCTCAGTCTCTGGATCTCCTCCAAGATGTCCTGTTCTCTCTTTACTGCTCGCCGGTAGGATTTTAAATATTCTTTCTTCTTCTCATTTTCTCCCTGAATTGCTGTCGTCTCCATCGGTATCGCTCCCTTTTCACAAATTCTTCAAATCCGCATCACATATTACTCACATTTTCTGGGTATAGTATTACCTGTACAGAGCAAAGAGTAATTGCAAAACTTTTTTCTTTTTCATACTTTTAGCCGGGAGCATTATTGTTCCCGGCCTCCTTCTTTTTATGTATCATTTTGACATAAGTGCCAGTAATGGCAGAATAAACAGCAGAATCTGCATTTCTTTCCTCTGGCTTCGAATAACCAGTATCTTAAGCGTCTTCTCATTTCCTGTATTCCCTTCCTGTCTTTTGGTCTCTTAATCCGGTTATCTCCAGTCCCATACGGTATGCCATTGCCCGAAGGATACAATAGTCTTTGTATATCTGTTCTGGCATATGTCCTGCTGCCCGGATTGCTTTACTAGCTGTTGGATCCGGATAACCTTCAGCGTTTCTTCCCATTATTCATCCCTCCCGCATAATTTTAACAGCTGTCTTCTGCATACGTCCCATTCTACCCATATCATGTCTTTTCTTTTAATCGTTTCATCTACCATCATCACTCTATATCTACGGTTTGCAAGGTGCCCCCCATAATAGGCATTTGATATCACGTGCGACTTACAGTTGATTTTTTCTGATGCTTCTCTTAATGCTATTACAGGCTCTATCACTTTTCCCGTTTTCATATCTGTAATCTCATATAGGTTCATTTTTTCTCCTTGTAGAATCTGCATTTACGGCATCTCTGTCTGGTTGTTACGAATCTTCCCTTAATCATGCTCATATTCGGGCATGTCGGAAGGACGTATACTGCAAGCTGGCCAATCTGTCCGGTACTGTGTTTGCAGGTCTTTGCTCTGTCATCATTCATCTTGTGTGCCTCCTTAGATATATTCTTCGATCAGCCAGCGGATAACTTCCACCATCTCTTTCTTAGTGATGCCGTTGTGTGTAGCCCATCCACTTACGTCCTGAATAGCTGTAAGTTTGTCCTCTACTTCTGTTTCCTCGTTATAAATGTTTTTAAATATTGCTGCTGCTTTTCCTACGTTCATTTTTCATCCTCCAGGTAATTCTTTCCAAACATCTTTACAAATTGTTCTCTGCTGCCGCATTTGGTTTCAAAAGTTCTCTGGCCGATCCGTTGCAGGGTGTATCTGACTTCTTTGTTCTTATGTGCAGATACATCTGAGGTCCTGTGGCATTCCGGGCAAAGATATACAGTCAAGCCATATTGCTCGGAATACTTACGGTTTGCACTTCCGTAGATGTGATGGCGTTCTGTGTAGCCGGTTTTGCCGCATATGAAGCACTGGCCCTTCATGTCTCTGTCAATGATGCTTTTGTGATGTTTTTTTCGTTTCTTTTTGATGATTCCTTTTGGAAACAGTAATCCTTCCTGATTCATCTGGTGTACCTCCGTAAACGTCTTATTGATCTGTTTCTTTTCCGAATCTCCAAGTTAAAATCTTCTACAGCTTCGGTAGCTTTCAATCTCTTATATTCCGCTAATCCTCCCCATGGTTTGTTAATGGCTGCGTGATATCCAGAGTCACCATAAGATATTCCTCTGGGATTGTATCCGGTTATTTTTTTAAACAATTTCTTTTTCTGTCTGAGGTTCATGGCTCAATCCTCCGCTCCAAATGCTTTTCTGATTGCATGCTGATATGCTTTTGCAGCATTGCTTATACTCTTATAAGACCCCCGTAATTTGCATTTTTCTTTATATCCATCGCATTCAGTTCCATATAACCATGTGTTACGGCATATCCCGTCCTGGCTTGCGCAACATTTATACATTGTTTTCTCCTTTCCCCTGCTCCCTCTGACAGGCTCGGGAGCAGGAATAATATCTATGTGAATTTTGAAAGCACCCTTAGTTTTCCCACGGTCTTCCGTTATGGTCTACTTTTTCATTCAGCCATCTTTCCCAGAAAGCAGGATCCAGAAGCATGTTATAGGTTTTGTTTGCAAATGATCTCATTGCTTTTGCAAGATAATCGGCGGTACCATATGCTGTTAAAGAATCCATGTAGGTTTTTCTGGTTATCGGACTTTCTACCGGCTGTTCTGATTGCGCCGGCGCAATTTCTGATTCCGGGCGAACATCCTGTTCGGTTACTGGTTCTGGCATATATTCCGGATGATTCTGGATGTTGTCCTGTCCGGGAATCTGTGGTTCCGGCTCTGAAAGTGGTATTTCTTGACTTTTTCCCGTATTTTTCGGCTTAGGTTCTGATGTCTGAAAATCTGGTTTCAGTACTGTACTTTCCGTGCGCAGTTCTTCTTTTTCTTCAACTGCTGTTTTTTGACATTTATCCACAGAGTTATCCACTTTTTCCACTGGTTCTTTGGTCGGTTCTGGTTGCGCCGGCGCAATTTTCGGTTCTGGGCGAACACTCTGTTCGGTTGTTGGAGATATTTCTTCTTTCTCCGGCTCTGCTGGTGCTTCTTCTGGGATTCCGAAGTAATTTTCGTATGTACGGTTCCCTGCTGCCGCTTCTGCGAATATCTCCTGTGTATAAGCAAAAAACTGTTCCCATGTGATATTTTTCTTTTCGCCATTGAAGATCTTCACTGTGATGTCTTCCTGGTGGAACATCAGGAACACTGTTCCCTTTCGGTAGCTCATGCTGTCACCTGGATTGATGATCTGGCTCATTCCTTTGATGTTTCCTGCCTGGTAGGCTTCGCTGCTATAGAGTGTGTTAAGGACTCCCTGTTTTTCATGGAAGAACTCCTGAATAGTGGCTTTTAACTTATCTTCTGTGTTCTGAGCCGACTTCCAGTCAAGCAGGTTCATTGGATTGTTTTCATTCTCCTTGTTGAAATCCTTCAGCTCTCGGATATCTTCTCTCTTGTCTTCCGCATGGAAGATCTGTCTGTCTTCTTCCGGAAGCTGGAGCATCTCTGTCAACTGGGCGAATTTGAAGTCCTTGTACTGTTCCTGAAGTTCCGGTGTATCTCCAGGAAGGGAATATCTTTCATAGACGTTCATAAAGCGGCTGACTCCTGATGGATTCATGCCATATTCTGCTTTGGCAAATTCTGCAATGGTGTTGTATCCATCGTGTTTATAGGCTCCTGACTTATCTATGCGGGTCAGCTGCCAGCCGATCCGCACGAAGCTCTTTACAATTCCGCCTAACTCCTGTTTGATCTCATTTTTGCTCTGGATGTAATCATCCATGCTTAACTGCATATATTCCATAGTGTTCTCCTTATGCTATGCCTGCTGCCGGTACCTGAATCTTTATCTTCTTTTTTCGGATGCTCCGTTTGTACCGGTTCAGGACATCATTGATGGTCTCTTTATCCGGCTGCCGGTCATATTCTGAATAGAACTGGATGATATGGTCGTCCTTCAGGCTGATCTCTATGGTGTAGTAGGGCTTTTCCAGTTCTGATTTTCTTCGCAGGAACAGGATCCAACTGACGCCATCTGCCATCTTTCTCATGTAGGTGTCACTGCTTCCCACGCAATGGTGAAGGGTTCTTCCTTCGTCCATCAGTTCTTTACATGTTCCTGCTGGTATGATCATATATTCCCGGTCTTCCCAGAAGTAATCTTTCATGTCCGGAAGTCTTTCTTTTATCCGGTCATCCAGTTTCTTGTATCCTTCCAGCCGTTTATCATCCTTTCTCTGATTTCTCACTTCCACCAGCTGATCGTGTCTGGCCTTTAAATCCTTTGGAAATCTCACAATGTCGTCAGTTGTATCGTATCCCTCTTCTCTTGCCATACGCAGGTAGTCTCTCCACATGATCGTGAATTTTCCCGGAGCTATCTTCTGTTTCTTTAAGTAGTTGACCATCCGGTTTACGCTTTCAAGTTCATTAAGGATATCCTGGCAGTCACTTATTTTTAAATTCTTTCTGGCAATCCATTCCAGACTTTCCTGTGTGATCCGGATGTCATTGTTCTGTTCATATTGGAGCCATCCCAGGATGGCAGTTCCACCGTTTATCGTTTTTAGCCTGTTCAGGTGGTTTCCGTCCAGCATCAGTGCTTCCCTGAGATTCCTGCCGTTTCTGTTGATCTCTACCCAGTGATCATTTACGATATCTGCTGCCAGTCTTGTCAGACCAGCTTTTGCCAGATATTCCAGATAAGGCTTGTTGTGGAAGGATATGATATAGATGTTTACGTTGAATTTCATGTCTGCATTTGCAAGGATATCCATTCCGCTGTGCTCCAGGCCTCCGGCTTTTAACATTTCTGGAAGATTTCCAGGATACAGGTATGACGGAACAAATCTCCTTCCATGTGGTTTGTCCCAGAATTCCTGTGAAAATTCATCTGCTTCCTGAATCGTCCCGTACCATACTTTTCCCCATGTTTCCCCCAATGGTATGATGGCCCTGATTCTCTCATACAGCTCTATTTCTTTCTTCCCGGCTGTCCATCTGCAGACTGCCCGGAATTGACGCTCCACCCACTTTTTGCCATATTGCTGTAGAATGGTTACCGGTGCTTTGGCTGTCTTTTCTTCCTGCCTGCTGTTTGCTGTAACCGGCGCTTTGCATTTCGGGCATATAGTCTTTTCTCCATGCTTCCATCCATTTTTTCTCCAGCCGGCATAGCCACAGGCGGTACAGTTAAACATAGTCCGCGTTTTTTCTTTTTTAAAGAACAGGATATCTCCTGAAAAGAGTTCGTTTTTCACCCAAGCTTCTGCCTCCTCCGGCACGCAGGGAACTTCTGCCATCATTTCATTGATTCTTTCCTGCTTCCGACTGTATGCCATGTCTCTTTTTGTTTCGTTCACTGTAGTCTCGTAGCTGTCAATACTGTAGGTTTCCAGAAAGTCACATACCCTGTCTTTATCTTCCCGTACAGCCCACTTCATATCCGGAGAACTGTGGTAAAAGTCATTTTTTAAAACCGGTTGGCCCACGCAAAGTCTGAGTACATTTTTGAGTCCGCAGGTTGTCCATGTTTCATTTACCCATGTGCTGTGGTTCTCTTTATCTGCGAAATACCGGGCCTTCAGTTCCCCTTTTACGAACAGGCTGATCTCTACCGCCCGCTCTCCGTCCACTTCAAGAAGCTGGCTTACAGCGATCACACTGTCGGAGTCTTTTACTTTTGGGGCTGTGCATGGGATGCAGTGCAATAATTTTGTCCGCTTCATGCCTTTGCTCCTCCCATGTAGTAATCCCGGATCAGTTCCTTGGCTTTTGCCATACCGGGAATTCCAAATGTCACTTTTCCGGCACTGACTCCTGCTGCCTTTATGATTGCTTTATCTACTGTGATCTGGTTTTTAAAAGAATATTTCAACAGAACTGCGATACATCCTTGCAGAGTCTTTCCTTGTTTGCGAACCTGGTGGGCGATCATCTCATTCTCCATACAGAGTCCCTTGATGTACTCTACCCAATCCAGCATCAGTTCCTTAGGTTTTAATTTCATACATTCCACATCGATCTTGCCAATGGCTGCAGATGTGGAATCGCAGAGGGATGGGATGGCTTCTTCCAGATACATTTCTACATAGTCATCCGGAATACCATTTTCTTTTGCCAGTTCTTTTAAGCTGTCAATGTCTCCTTCCTGCAGGAGGTTGGCTGCCAATTCATTGATTTCTGTGTATGAACTCATTTCTCCAAATTTCTCGAACATCATGTTCTCCTTTCGCGTTTTTATATTTGCATTTTGAATCGCACTGCATGGTTACTTAACAGCTTGTCCGCCTGCTGCCAGAGGTCTGCATTGCGTAATTCCTTCTTGTCTTTTCTGGTCCATCCGTTTTCTTTCCATTCCGGAAGGCTGCGGTATCCGTTCTGAAGGTACCCACTGGTTGTGTGGATTGTGACCATGGATGGTCTATGTATTCTCTGCAAGGCATCCACCAGGCATTGCAGAGCCATTCGGTTTACTGTTGTGTTTTCTACATACGCTGATCCGCTGATAGGATTCCCAGGACCTTTAGGGAAATCCTTGCTGGCAATTATGTACAGGTATTTACCTTTCTTTACTTTTGCACCTTTTTCTCTGACAAGAATGGAAACATCTACTCTTGCCATCCTGGGTTCTCCCATCTTTAAATCCTCCTGTCTATCTTTACAAGTGTGTAATGACGGTATGCGTAACCGGTAATCGGGTTGATTCCCATCCGTACAGAATCTTTGTCTATGTAATATCCTTTTGGTACTGCAGGATAGATCAGTTGTCCCTGCTTGTCCACCAGGCTCCGGCGTTTGACTTCTTTTCTCTTTGGATCTTTTCTGATCAGGTTTCTGGATGGGTGGTAATCCTTTGCTTTTTCCGGTTCCCACTCCTTTTTAGGTGTTGCTATATAGTTTGCAAGTTTTCCGTCATTGACTTCGTATACGATTTCTGGGTATGCTTTCCCATACTTCCACAATCCTACAATCATTTTGTCGGTGCGATTATCTTTATCTGAAGATTCTGCATTTACCAGAAAATGTATGTGAACAGCTCCTCTTTCTCCGATCTGGGGACGATAGATGTATTTCAGTTCCCATCCTCTTTTTTTGTATTCCCTCCGGAGTTTCCGTATGAAGTCTGCCATGATCTTCATCATCTCTTCCCATTCCGGTCTTTCATCTTTTCTGAATGTCAGGGTGTACCAGTAATCCCCTGGTGAGAAATTCCATTTAATCAATCGGCGGAGGTCTCTTTCCTTTTTCCACTGGTTTCTTTTCTCTATATCTTCGGGGGTTGCCTTTTTCTTTTCCTGTCTCTTCTGTCCCCTGGCTCCATACCTCCCGGTATGCTTTTCCTCTATCTCCATGGTCTCTCCACAGTCCCATGTATCCCTTATGTATCCACACTTCATGTCTCACCTCAGGTCGTAAGTCTAATACTTCTAATCGAGTTTCTAAGAGGCTTTCCGCCCCCTGAAAAAGAGTTAAAAATATAGCAGGTTTTTCCTGCTTAAATCTTGACTTTCTGACACCTGGGTGTTATATTTTTTATAGGTTTTATTATCCAAGTGGCAGAAAGTCACCCCGGCTCATGTATTTGCATTACATGAGTCTTTTTTTATTCAATATGTTCGATCGGTCCATACAGGCATTCCATTTCTTTTGCTTTTCTGGTTGCTTCTTCCAGAGTGCCTATATAACTTGCAAGGTTTCCGGCTTTAAATCGAACAATACGGATGATTCTCTGTTCGTTTGAGGGAGTTTTTACGGACTTCTGGGTTTTTCTGGAAATCCGTTCTACTTCTCTCTTTCTCTCTTCTTCTGTCATTTCTACTCCCATTCTCTATTGATCTGGCTTACCGCCCAGTATGCGGATATCCCAAAGAGGACGTTTAACCAGATCGGAATATCTACGTACTTCCCTGCAAGGATGCAGAGGGCTATGATTATGTACTGTTTCATTTATTTCTCCTCTCGGATCATCTTCATAAATTCTTCATCGGGTAACTGTGCTTCTTTGTAAAGGATTCTCAGCTCCCGGAGAGTAAAGAACTCCGGGGCTTTGAGTCTGTTACAGTCTGTCGCATCACTGTATCCCATTAATTTACAGATCTGGGATTTGCTTTTCCCAGCTCTGAAAAAGTGATAAAATCTTTTTGCAGCTTCATTGAGTGGAGCATCGCGGTTTAATTTTACTTTTGGCATTGTTTGCCTCACCTCTCTTTCTGGATATCTAAACCATTACATATATACGCAATATATTGTGTGCAAACATATTTTCTATACATTATATTGACATTCTAGTATTTTTATAGTAACATACTATTAGAACGTTCAATTTTAATAGAAAGGTGGTGTATGTATGGCAAAAAAATATAATTTATTCAGCAAATCTGACATGAATCGTTTTTCCAGAGATTTAGAAAAAACAATGCGTTCTAATATTGAGCAACAAGCAAATTCTCGTTGTTACGATATAGAATGTCCGCATTGTCGCTCCTCAGTTTCCGTAACTCCCGGAAAAAGTCTTTGCCCGTTTTGTCACAATGAAATTGATCTTAAACTCAATATTTCATATAAATAAAAATATTGAGTTTTTTGGAAGCCAGTTCATCTGCCAATGAATTGGCTTCTTTTAATAATTCCACTAAATAGCTTATTTTCTCCTGTGCCTCTGTTATATCCGCAGTTACTTCTAGCTGTATGAGGTCTTTTTCCATTTGCCTATGCTCCTTTCTCTATTTCAAAAAGATAATTTATTTCAACTCCAAGAGCTTTTGCGATTCTTGGAATATCACACGCTTTAATTAAGCATCTGCCTGCAATCATGTCATTTAACTTCTGTGGTGTACAGCCAACACGTTCTGCTACATAAACCTGTTTTAATCCTTTTTCTTTTATGGCCTTGGTGATTCCGGCATTAACAGGGTAATTCATCTCTTTTATATTCATTGCTTTTTATCTCACCTCTCTTTCTGGGTATCTCTATTGACTTTTCTTTGTTTCTCTCCTATTCTTGTATTACAGGGTAGTGACGTACCCAATACATAAGAAAGAAGGTAATAATTATGTCCGATAAAAATTCTCCCCTTATTGATTTGCCTGAACTCCCAGATTCTATCGATAATGCTGTCAAAAATCTTACTGATAAGCCAACACAGGGAATAGGGCAGACATTATCTGATGTATGGTATCTGGTTTTTGGTGGCATCTCACAAGCAGCAGATAAACGCCGTATGAAATATGCCCACAATTTGGAACTTTACAAGCAGGAATTGTCTCAAGTAATTTCATCCATTCCTGAAGAAAACCTCATTGAACCAAATATCCAAATAACAGCACAGGCTCTTGAAAATTCGAAATACTGTATTGAATCAGAAGAACTTCGTAAGCTGTTTGTAAATTTAATTTCCAAATCTATGGATAGCCATTACGTTTCAAATGTTCACCCATCTTTTGCAGAAATTATCAAGCAGATGAGTCCCATCGATGCTAGAATTTTAAAAACGCTTCACCCTAAATATAATTTTCCAGTTGTTGATTATGTGCTTGAAAATCATCTGACTTCCAGTTACGAATTGCAGTTTCCTGCCGTTTATATATCTTCGCTTTCAGATATTGATATATGGAGCACCTCTTCTGCAATTTCATCTTTAGAAAGACTTGGAATAATTGCATTAGATACTAACTCTTCCTTTTCAGATAAGTCAGTTTATATTCCATTCGAGGAAACCGATTACTACAAGGCTTTTTCTTCAAAAGCTATTCGCTTCTACGCTTCAAAAAGGGCAGCTATTCATAAATATCTTGGTTTCTTCACTCCTCTTGGGAAGAATTTTTTTGAAGTCTGTGTAAAGTAGCTAATGTATTTTCATTGCTTTTGATTGTCATTTTGCACATTTCTTTTACATAGCCATCTACTTTCTTAAAATAGTAGGTGGCTACTATTTTGGCAGTAATTGCTGATACAATTACGGATGTCATAATTATCAGCACTTATTTTGTCCCTCCTTTCTGGGTATCTAAATTTTCAACATGTTGAACTATGCTTCAAAAAAAATTTCTGATACTTTTTTATTAAGTGCTTTTGCTATCTTTAAAAGAGTATCTGTCGTAGTCGTTGTGATTGCCCCACTTTCTAAACCAGATATAACAGTTCGCGATACTCCACTTTTTTCCGCCAATTCGCATTGAGACATTTTTTTCTCTTTTCTGCACTCTTTTATCTTATATCCCATTTATTAATCATCTCCTTTCCGTTCATCATGTTGAACTGTTTGTATCATAGCACCCCATTTTCATTTTGTCAAGTATGTTGAACATTTTTGTTGACTATTTTTTCAACATGTTGTACAATATACTAAACAAAAAAGAGGTGATTCAATGACACTAGGTGATATCATTAAAAATTATCGTGACCGCAACAATATTACAATAGGAGAATTTGCAAGTGCTTGTTCTCTAAGTAAAGGTTATATTTCCATGCTGGAAAATAATATTAACCCAAGAAATAATAAGCCAATTTCCCCAACGTTGCCTTCTATGGCAAAAGTTGCATCTGGCATGGGAATTGAATTAGACACTTTATTAAAAATGTTAGATGGCAAGCAGTCTATACAACTTATTGAAGATAATGCAGATTCAATCCAAGCAGTTTCAAGTTCTTCTCAATGCAAGGAAATCATAGAGGTATGTGAACAGTTATCTGCTCACAACCAAAGAAAGGTTCTTACCTATTCCAAGAATCTCCTCTCCACCCAGCAGATGGAGGATGATCTGCTGCCAAACGCTGCACATGAGATGAATCCAACTGAGGAGCAAAAGAAACATGCGGATGATGTTATGAAAGATGATAAAGAATGGATCTAAATCATCCTTAAATAAAATATACCTATATTTTTCAGCAATGAATACTTGACAAAGTCTTTGCATATGCTATAATGTCACTAATTAGTGAATGACTGCTGGGCGGTCGCGGAAGAGCTTTGGGATTGTATTCCAAAGCTCTTTTTGCATTATTTTGGAGGATATTTATGGATAAAGATACTATTCTCTACGCAACAGTAGATGAACAGATTGAAAAATTAAAAAAACAAGGATTGATTATTAGTAACCTCGATTTTGCCCGTTCTGAACTTGCATTATATGGCTATTCAAATTTAATTAAAAGTTATCGTGATCCTTACACGATTATGTCTGAAGAATGTTCAAAAAAATATCGATCAGGTGTTACTTTTGAACAGATTCAATCTTTATATATACTGGACAAAAATCTTAGAAATGCAGTTATGGCTTCTATGCTTGACTTAGAAGAATACGTTAAAGAAGCAGCTGCTGATGTTATCGCTTATAAATATGGCACAAATCAAAACGATTACCTTCAATACCGTAATTATGTTAACAAAAAGAAAAGGAAGCAACGTTTCACTTTGCCTGCAATCCTTGATACATTGAAAAAAACTTTAAATACTGACAAGAATCCTATTGCCCATTACTCTCAAAAATATGGCGTCGTACCGCCTTGGATTCTATTTAAAAGTGTGTATTTTAGCACTATTGTAAATTTTATAAATTTATTTAAACATGAAGAGCAACTTGCCCTTGCACAGAAAATGTATGACGCCAATACTCTTGGCATTCCTGATACTGCACTTATTCCCTTAATGATGGACACCTTGTTTATCTGTATTGAATACCGAAATTTGTCAGCACATGGCGGGCGAGTATATAATCATGAATGCAGTAGCAGACTACGTCCTCCTGCCGAAGCGAACAATCTTCGTGGTTTTAGCCAGTTACTATTTCTATTAAATATGTTGAGATATCAACAACCATTTGAGAATTTAAGCGAAGCTCTAAATCTGCAGCTAAGTCGACACTGTTCTATGTATCCTGAAGATATAACTTACCTTGGGCAAATATTAAACATAAATATAATTCAGCGAACTCCCGTTTGGATTTCGGCCAAAAGTAGTAAGTATCATATAGATCAGCATTGTTGCGGTATAAAAAAGCCTATTGAGTTGGAACTTTCCGATGCTCAAAAACAGGGATTTCAACCTTGTAAAAAATGCTGTCATAAAGATGCTTAACTATTTTACATAAACTTTTTACTATAAATTCGTAAAGGGGCGATTCTATTGACCTACGAAGAACTATTAACTTTATCCGATTCTGAGAATTTGATTGTTAAAGAAAAGGAGCTTTCTGGTTATGGCGGCCGGATATACAAGAACAGAATTGCCATTAATCGGTCACTTCCTACTCAGGTAGAAAAGTCCTGCGTACTGGCAGAAGAGCTTGGACATCATTACACTACTACTGGAGATATTTTGGATCAGAGTAATGCCATGAACCGTAAGCAGGAATATCGTGCACGATTATATGGATATAATCTTAAAATCGGGCTTACGGGTCTGATCAGAGCTTATGAGTCCGGTTGCAGGAATTTTTATGAGATGGCTGAATATCTGGATGTGACTGAAGAATATCTGGAAGAAGCTATTGATTGTTATAAAGCTAAATATGGATTGTATGTATCTATAGATAATTACATAATTTATTTTGAGCCATTTGCAGTAATGCATATGATTACATCGGCATAGTCATTTTGAAAAATACTATTGAACAGATATCTCAGATGACGGGGTATCATCAGAAACTGATTGAATTGAGAATATCTAATAATTCAGATTTAGAAAGGAGTATTTATGGAACGCAGTATTGAACCTTCAGCACTTGGACATGTTATACGAATTATTGACAGATATACTGTTATTGTTGATGTTGGAAAATCCAGACTATCAGTAGGCAATATCATTCAAATATATTCTTTAGGTGAACCAATCATTGGATTGGACGGAAAAGAATTATGTAAGTATGTATTCGTAAAAGACACTTTAGACGTTATAGATGTCCAGGATGAGTATTCCGTTTGTCAAAAAAATAAAGAAGTAACTCGCAAGATTAATTTTAATATCCCCCTTTCACCATTGCTTGAACAAACCTTTTCTGAACGCGAAGCTTTATCAGTTAATGATGATGAGATCCAACGTATGCCACATATTGACAATAAAGTTCACATCGGAGATTTTATTAAATTCGCTTGACACAACAAAATAATAATGGTAAGATGAATTTCAACAGAAATGGTCGTTGTAGAGATGACTAGCGAAAATCCCTCTTACCGTTATTCGGAAGGAGGGATTTTTTCTTTTATGAATAATAATATCATTTTTGATAAACCTTTTAAAACTTACGAAGAGCTTATATCAATTATGGAAGAACGGCATATAAGTGTTCCAGATAAAGAATTTGCTATTCAGGTTCTTCAGAATTATTCCTATTATGGAATTATAAACGGTTATAAAAACACTTTTTTGCAAGTTCCAAATTCTGATTCTTTTATCCCGGGTACAAATTTTAATGAATTGTACACACTACACATTATAGATGCAAGCCTTAATAATATTATCTTTAAATACATATTGTTTTTGGAAAAAGCTTTGAAGTCCAGAATTTCATATTTAGTCGCGCAAAAATATGGTGTGTATACTAATCCTTTAGATTTGTGTTGCTTAGAAAAAAATGATTATTTATATAAAAAGAACTACAGTACTTCCAGTGGAAAGCGAACAAATGTACTAAGAAGTTTAAAAGAACGAATTTCTAAAGACACAAAAAGTCCAATTATGCAACACTACTTAAATGATAAAAATCATATTCCACCTTGGATACTAACCACCAGTATTCCTTATGGGCTTACAATAGAATGGTATAATATCTTAAATTCAGATGATAAACAGGATATATGTAACTCTTTTATTGCTCCAGGACTTTTAACTCCAGAACAATCAAAAGAATTTGTAAGAAAATCATTAGAGCTTACAAAAGAATACAGAAATAAAATCGCTCACGGGAACAGAACTTTTAGCATGATTTCTTTGCCCCAGCTTCCCAAAGTCCAAACACTCTCTTTGACATTTAATGTCATTTCGGAAGAAGAATATAATAATAGACTGGGACAAAATGATACTTTTGCGGTCTTACTTGCCCTTATAATCATGTTGTCAGACAAATACCTTATTAGTAACTTCTATTCCGAATTATTTAATATTCTTTCACCTTATAAAGACATACATTTCAATGGTCAAAGTATATTTGACGTTTTGGGTTTTCCGAACGATTTGCTTGAACGTTTAAATCGGCTAATCACACAAAAATTCATATAAAAACCGCCCCCGCTGGCAACAGGGGCGGATCAAGAATCTCCGAAGAGATCCAGTACTTTAGCAAGGATATTGTATCATCTTCGGAGCAGTTACACAAGCCGAACGTTTGTGTGGCTGTTATTTTTATACCCATTTTTAAGGAGGAGATACTATGGCAACTGCAAAAAAACTTCCATCCGGGTCATGGAGATGTCAGGTGTTCTCTCATTTTGAGGAACAGATCCAGCCTGACGGAACCGTGAAAAAGAAACGGATCTATAAGTCCTTCACTTGTGATGATCCTTCTGCAAGAGGGAAACGAAAGTGCGAGGCAGAAGCCGCTGCATGGGCGGCGGACAAAGAACAGTTTTCGGGTATACAATCAATAGACTTCGGAGATGCAATGGACAACTATATTAATTCCAGAGAAAATGTATTGTCGCCAAGGACCATATCTGAATACAGAAAAATGCGTAAAAGATATTGTAAAGATTTAATGGAGAAGAAAATAGACCTTATCACGCAGGATGATGTGCAGAAGGTAATAAATTATGAATCTCTTACCCATTCACCGAAGACAGTGAGGAATATTCATGGGCTTATATCGGCAACTTTCAAAGCATACCGTCCAGAATTTGCACTAAATACAGCCCTTCCGAAGAAGAAGCGGGTTGATCTATATATTCCTACTGATAATGAAATAAAGCAGCTCCTTGACTTTGTTAAAGGAACTGAGATGGAGCTTCCTATCCTTCTCGCTGCATTCGGTCCCATGCGTCGTGGAGAAATCTGTGCATTGGAATCGGATGATATCTCTGGAAGTATCGTTCATGTAAACAAGAACATGGTTCTAAACCAGGATCTGGAATGGATCATCAAAGCTCCCAAGTCCTATGCTGGCGACAGATTTATTGACTTTCCTGATTTCGTTGCTAAAAAGTGGAAGGGAATTCATGGCAGAATCGTGGACCTTAATCCAGATGTTATAACGAAACGCTTTGAGCATTGCCTGAAAGGTGCAGGTTTGCCACATTTCCGCTTTCATGATCTCCGGCACTACTCCGCTTCTATCCAGCATGCCCTTGGCGTTCCTGACGCTTATATTATGCAACGCGGTGGCTGGAGTAATGATGGGGTTCTAAAGGCTGTATACAGACATGCCCTTTCAGATAAAGTAAAAGAATATTCAGACATTGCTAACAATCACTTCAATGATTTATGCAACACGAAATGCAACACGAAAAACAAAAAGCCTTGAAAATCAAGGCTTTTTAAATCGGGGCAACAGGATTTGAACCTGCGACCTCACGGCCCCCAGCCGTGCGCGCTACCAAGCTACGCCATACCCCGCAACAAATATAAGTATAACAAATCCATCCTCTGATTTCAACTATTTTCTGTAAAATCACCTAAAATTAACCAGAAAGAAATTTTATATATGTTCTCTGTAATATAAGGCTTCTTCCTGGTTTATCATATGTATTCTAAGTTCCTCTACGCTGTCATAACCACTTTTTCAAGATTATCTACGCGCATTTCCAAACTGGCAACTTTCTCCCTGGTTTCTTTATTCTCTTTCCTATAGCGAAGTTCATCAATATGTGCATCAAAGAGGGCAGATATCTTTCTGTCAATTTCATTTTCCAGTTTAAGTTCGATCTTTTTCACACTTCCCTGCAATTCTTTAATATCTGACTTCACATTTATGATATCAGCTTTCATATTCGTGATATCAGTTTTCATATTCGCGATATCGGTTTTCATATTCGCGATATCGGTTTTCATATTCGTGATATCGGTTTTCATATTCGCGATATCGGTTTTCATATTCGCAATATCGGTTTTCATACCTGCCATATCATTCTTCATATCAGACATATCACTTTGCAAACCAATAATGCTTCCCTGAATAGAAAAAAGAATACTTCTCAATTCTGTATCTTCCATTTACTCTCCCTCCTTTCATAATTCAGTACATTTCGTTCTCTTTTGTATGAATTCATTGTACCATCGAAAGGAATAAAAGTCCATGTCGAAATTATAAGATTTTTATAAAATATATTTCTACAGTTTATGTATAAACAATCCACTCCGGAGCTTCGGTTCGAACCATGTGGATTTTGGCGGCATTAATTTGCTCTCATCAGCAATCTTCATCAGATCTTCCATGGAAGTCGGATACATAACAAAGGCCACGCCACCGGTTTTGTCTGCCAGCCGGGCAAGTTCTGCTGCCTTATGATTTCCCCCTACAAAAGAAATCCTCTGGTCTGTACGTGGGTCTTCGATTCCGAGAATCGGACTGAGAACTTTTTCCTGAAGGATAGATACATCAAGCTGTCCTACCACATCTTTTTTCTCATAAACATCCGGCCATGCCTTCAGATGATACCACTGTCCATCTACATACATTCCCATACAATGCTTTTCTACAGGTTTACATGGAAATCCAGGCATCAGCATCAGTTCAAAATTAAATTTCAGCGCCCCCAGAAACGCTTTTACAGTCAGACCATTCAAGTCTCTGACAACCCTGTTATATGGAAGAATACAAAGCTGATCATACGGAAATACAACGGATAAGAAATAATTGAATTCTTCTTCACCTGTGTAATCTGGATTCTGTTCTCTTCTCTTTAAACCTACTTTTACCGCAGAAGCCGCACGATGATGCCCATCAGCGATATAAAGAGAATCAATTCCTTCAAATTCTTCACGTATTTCACCAATAATCTCCTGATTATCAATCATCCACACTCTATGTGTAATCTGATCATCCTCCGTAAAATCATATGCTGCTTCATGATTTTCTTTCCAGTCATTCATTAGCTTAAGAAGCGATTCCGGATATCTGCATGCAAGAAAAATAGGGCCTGTGTTAGCATTGCAGGAATCCACGTGGTGAATTCTGTCCTGTTCCTTATCTTCCCTGGTCAGCTCATGTTTCTTGACTACACCATTCATATAATCATCAATAGAGCTGCATCCTACAATGCCAGTCTGCGTCCTGCCCTTTCTTACAAGTTCATATATGTAGTAGCAAGGCTTTTCATCCTGGAGAAAAATTCCTGCTTTTTCCATGTCAATAAGATTTTCTCTTGCTTTCTCATAAACCCGTTCATCATATAGGTCAATCTCCGGTTTCAGATCCATTTCCGGTCTGTCTACATGAAGAAAAGATAATGGGTTCTTATCTCCGATTGCCTTTGCTTCTTCTCTGTTTACTACATCATACGGAAGCGCAGCTACATCTGCTGCCTTTTCCTGCACAGGGCGTAACGCCCTGAATGACTGAAGTACTGCCATGATATTCTCTCCTCTCTTGTATCCTTGCCTCATTTCTGCTATTTTTATTATTTTCTTTTCCGGCAGAAAAATAATAAAACTTATTTCGTCTTAAAATCAAACAAATCCTTACAATTGAAACAAGGGACTTATTTGATTTGATTACCATTAAATGAGACACAAACTATTTATTATTTTATCACATTTTTCAACTTATATCAATGCGCATATCAAAACACCTAACTTTTTTTTGAAAAACCTAAAAATTTTTGTATTTTCTATTGCAAAATTTTTTTTATATGGTATGATAGAGTCAGAAATTAAGGAAACCAATTGATAATTTTAAGGGAGGTCATTTTATGACAGAAGGATTAAAATGGACTGTAAATGAGGTTCCGAAATCAGATGATAAACATCTGGAACTGATGTCCGAAGAAAACGTAAAGAAAGCAAATGAGTTTCACAAGAGTTTCCCACAGTATAGTGTGACACCTCTTCAGAACCTTTCATCCCTTGCTGAATATTTAGGAGTAAAGAATATTTTCTGTAAGGATGAATCCTACCGCTTTGGCTTAAACGCTTTCAAAGTACTGGGAGGTTCCTATGCAATGGGACGTTATATCGCAAAAGAAGTTGGCCGCGATATCAGCGAACTGCCATACAATGTTCTCTCTTCTGACAAATTAAGAGAAGAATTTGGACAGGCAACTTTCTTTACTGCCACAGACGGTAACCATGGACGTGGAGTTGCATGGGCTGCGAAACGTCTCGGCCAGAAAGCAGTTATAAGAATGCCAAAAGGCACAACAAAAACACGTTTCGATAATATTGCCAAAGAAGGTGCCACTGTTACAATTGAAGAAGTAAACTATGATGACTGTGTAAGAATGGCTGCTGCAGAAGCTGCCAAAACAGAACATGGTATCATCGTTCAGGATACTGCCTGGGACGGATACGAAGAAATTCCTTCATGGATCATGCAGGGCTATGGCACATTGGTTCTTGAAGCAGACCAGCAGTTAAAAGAAATGGGAATTGACCGTCCGACTCACGTATTTGTTCAGGCCGGTGTTGGTTCTCTGGCTGGTGCTGTAGTTGGTTATTTCGCTCATAAATATAGAGATAACCCGCCGATCATGACTGTCTGTGAGGCAAGTGCCGCTGACTGTCTGTACCGTTCTGCGGTTGCCAAAACAGGTAATCTGGTAAATGTTACCGGAGATCTTCAGACTATCATGGCCGGACTTGCATGCGGTGAGGGAAACACTATTGGATGGGATATTCTCAAGAATCATGTAGATGTATTTGCTTCCTGTCCTGACTGGATGAGCGCAAAAGCAACACGTATCTACGCTAATCCACTTGGAGATGACCCTCACATTGTTTCCGGCGAATCAGGTTCTGTTCCGCTTGGTCTTTGCTATACTGCTCTTCATGACGAAGACGCAAAGGATTTAAGGGAAGCTCTGAAGCTGGATGAAAACTCCGTAATACTGGTTCTTTCCACAGAGGGTGATACCGACCCTGTTCGTTACCGCGAGATCGTATGGGATGGATTATACGGAACAAATGAATCATTAAGTGAATAATCACAGCGATTTCTGGTTTTATAAAAAGTATCGCACACGCGCATTACATACTTTGCAACCAAATAACTTGATCATATAAATATTGGGAGGATACAAAAATGGATTACACAAAAATCAACGAAGCTGCAATGGGTTATAAAGATGATATGACCAGATTCCTTCGCGACCTGGTTCGCATTCCTGGTGAAAGCTGTGGAGAAAAAGGACACATCATGAGAATCAAAGAAGAAATGGAGAAAGTCGGATTTGATAAAGTTCAGATCGACCCTATGGGAAATATCCTCGGATATATGGGAACAGGTAAAACTCTGATCGGCTTTGATGCTCATATTGATACTGTAGGCATCGGTAACATCAAGAACTGGGAATTTGATCCATATGAAGGTTTCGAAACCGATGAGGAGATCGGAGGACGTGGAACATCTGACCAGATGGGCGGTATCGTTTCTGCAGTATATGGCGCAAAAATCATGAAAGACCTTGGTCTTTTAAATGATAAATATCAGGTACTGGTAACAGGTACTGTACAGGAAGAAGACTGTGATGGACTTTGCTGGCAGTATATCATCCATGAAGATGGTGTTCGTCCTGAATTCGTTGTTTCCACAGAGCCGACAGATGGCGGTATCTACAGAGGACAGCGTGGACGTATGGAAATCCGCGTAGATGTAAAGGGTGTTTCCTGTCATGGTTCTGCTCCTGAGCGTGGTGACAATGCTATTTACAAAATGGCTGACATTCTCCAGGATATTCGTGCATTAAATGAAAACGATGCAGCTGATACTACCGAAATCAAAGGTCTTGTTAAAATGCTTGATGAGAAATACAACCCTGAATGGGAAGAAGCTCGTTTCCTTGGACGTGGTACTGTTACAACTTCCGAAATCTTCTTCACATCCCCAAGCCGTTGCGCAGTAGCTGACTCCTGCTCTGTATCTCTTGACCGTCGTATGACAGCCGGAGAAACATGGGAAAGCTGTCTGGATGAGATTCGTGCTCTTCCATCTGTAAAGAAATACGGTGATGACGTAACTGTATCCATGTATGAGTACAATCGTCCATCCTATACAGAACTTGTATACCCGATTGAATGCTACTTCCCGACATGGGTAATTCCGAAAGATCACAAAGTAACACAGGCTCTGGAAGAAGCTTATAAGGGACTGTACGGCGAAGAACGTCTTGGCAATGCTGAAACTGAGGGTATGAGAAAAGCTCGTCCACTCACAGACAAATGGACATTCTCTACTAACGGTGTAACAATTATGGGACGTAACAACATTCCTTGTATTGGATTTGGACCTGGTGCAGAGGCACAGGCACATGCTCCAAATGAAAAAACATGGAAGATCGACCTTGTAAGATGTGCTGCTGTATATGCTGCTCTTCCAACTGCATATTGCAAATAATCGTTCTTTAGACAACGGATTCTTATAATCCCAGAGGCCCGATTTGTGTTCAGACAAAATCCCTGCTCACTGCTTATTGCTCTCCGCAATTGAAGCAGGGGACTTACTTGATCCGGTTAAATAAAAACAATACATAAAATGTTTTGTTACAATTTTATTTTACAATTCATATTCAGAAAGGATAAGCTATCAAAAGCATAGCAGGTACTAATTTTATGAAAACATTACAGGATTACATTGACAAATTAAACAGCTTAAACTTCAAAGAAATGTACAACAACGATTTCTTCTGGACATGGGATAAAACAGATGATGAACTGGAAGCTGTATTCACAGTTGCTGATGCCCTTCGTTTCATGAGAGAAAATAATATTTCCACAAAAGTATTCGAAAGCGGTCTTGGAATCTCTATCTTCCGTGATAACTCCACACGTACACGTTTCTCTTTTGCATCCGCATGTAACCTTCTTGGTCTGGAAGTGCAGGATCTGGATGAAAAGAAATCTCAGATTGCCCATGGCGAAACAGTTCGTGAAACAGCAAATATGGTTTCTTTCATGGCTGATGTAATCGGTATTCGTGATGATATGTATATCGGTAAAGGACATGCATATCAGAAAGAATTCATGGATGCTGTAACAGAAGGAAATAAAGATGGTATCCTTGAGCAGAGACCTACTCTTGTAAACCTTCAGTGTGATGTTGACCATCCAACACAGTGTATGGCAGATATGCTTCACATCATCCATGAATTTGGTGGTGTTGAAAATCTGAAAGGCAAAAAAATCGCTATGTCCTGGGCTTATTCTCCATCCTATGGCAAACCACTCTCCGTTCCACAGGGTGTGATCGGTCTGATGACACGTTTCGGTATGGATGTTGTACTTGCTCATCCGGAAGGATATGATGTAATGCCTGAAGTAGAAGAAATTGCTAAGAAAAACGCTGAAGCTACAGGCGGTTCCTTCACAAAAACAAACAATATGGCTGAAGCTTTCAAAGATGCTGATATCGTATATCCAAAGAGCTGGGCTCC
>OHMN01000143.1_pt1 | contig 72941 bp, 85 predicted proteins | sample 1569361 | NCBI WGS metagenome assembly OHMN01 (sample SAMEA3541508, study PRJEB24748) | human gut metagenome | biome: human gut; feature: human-associated habitat; material: faeces | place: China | collected 2012
TTCACCATATTATCAATGGCAGAAATGGCAACCAGAGTGTTTGCGTGTTCGTCTACATGGACAGAAATATCGCAGAAATTGGTATACTGCACATGTTTAATATTGGCTACACTGCCTTTTGGCAGCATACGTACAAAGTATTCCTGTTGATAACGTCGTCCATACACATAACGAACCTGTTCTTCTGTTACACCTTCTTTTAGTGTAGCATAGCATGTTGCCAAAATACCACGGCTAACCGGCAGCAAGTGGGGAACAAACGTTAATTTTACCGGATTTGGAGCATAACAAGATAATGTTTGTTCTATCTCAGGCGTATGACGATGAGCCGCTACCTTGTATGCGGTAAAGCCCTCATTACAATCCGGAAAATGGGTGGTTTGGGTAGGTTTTCTTCCTGCACCTGTAGTACCAGACTTACAATCTGCAATGATATGGTCTGTTTCAATCAATCCCGCTTCCATGGCAGGCACAATAGCCAAAGGAACCGCTGTTGCATAACAGCCCGGATTTGCAATTAAGCTTTTTCCTCTGATAAACGGGCGGAACAATTCCGGCAATCCGTACACAGCTTGCTCATGTAACGCTTTATCAAGAAATTCACAGCCATACCAAGTTTTATAAGTTTCTTCATCCTCGAGGCGGAAATCAGCGCCTAAATCAATAAAGAATTTCATACGTTTGGCACAGGCTGCTGCCAGTTCTTGAGATAATCCGTGAGGCAATGCGGCAAATACAACGTCGCATTTTTCCACCACTTCTTCCTGGTTTTTGCAAACCATATCGCATAATCCAAGATAAGAAGGATATACTTCACTTAATTTTTGCCCTTCAAAGGTGACCGAACTGATTGCAGTCAGCTTTGCATAAGGGTGGTTTAATAAAAGTCTTACCAATTCGGCGCCTGCATATCCGGTTGCGCCGACAACTCCAACTTTAATTTCCATTGATTTGCCTGCCTTTCACCATTGTGCCGGTTATTTTCCCAGCAAGTTCAATACTCGTTTTGCCTGCATCTCTACATTTTCGGGAGCAGGAGCACCTAACACATTGCGTCCGTTTACACAGCGTTCCAAAGAGATTGCATCATAAATACCTTCATCAAAAGTATCACACACCGCTTTATAATCTTCCAGCGGCAGTGTTTCCAGTGTTAAATTTTGTTCAATACACTGCGCAACCAATGTGCCGGTTATTTTATAGGCATCGCGGAATGCTAAGCCTTTATTCACCAAGTAATCCGCACAGTCTGTGGCATTGATAAATCCGCGTGCTGCGGCATTTCGCATATTTTCGGGCAGCACCTTCATGGTGTCTACCATAGGAATAAATGCAGTCAGGCACATTCTTAAGGTATCTACTGCGTCAAAAATCGCCTCTTTGTCTTCCTGCATGTCCTTGTTATATGCCAAAGGCAATCCTTTCAGCATGGTCAGTAATGTGACAACATCTCCAATGACTCTGCCGGATTTACCGCGCACCAATTCAGCAATATCGGGATTTTTCTTTTGCGGCATAATGCTGGAACCTGTAGAAAAGGCGTCATCCAGTTCCACAAATTTAAATTCCCAAGAACACCATAAAATGATTTCTTCTGAAAAACGAGATAGGTGTACCATAGCCAAAGCAATGGCAGAAGCAATTTCCACACAGAAATCACGGTCTGCAACACTGTCTAAGCTGTTATTGGTAACCCTGGAAAAGCCCAATAATTCAGCAGTCATGCTTCGGTTTAGTGGATACGTAGTACCTGCCAATGCACCCGCTCCCAACGGAAGTTCGTCCATACGCGCTTTGGCATCTTTCAAACGGCCAAGGTCACGCAGGAACATCTCTGCATAAGCCATTAAGTGATGACCAAATGTAATGGGCTGCGCACGCTGTAAGTGGGTATATCCCGGCATAACATCGCCTTTATGAGTCATCGCCTTTTTACAAAGCACTGTTACCAATTCTTCAATTTGGCTATATAATGCATCACATTCCTTTTTCAAGTATAAACGTACATCCAATGCCACTTGGTCGTTACGGCTGCGTGCAGTATGCAGACGTTTTCCGGAAACACCAATACGCTGAGTCAACTCTCCTTCTACAAAGGTGTGTACATCTTCCGCATTTGGGTCAATAGGTAATGTTTCGTTCTGAATATCTTTATAAATTTGTTCCAGCTCTTTACAAATTAGTTCTGCTTCTGATTGCTCAATAATTCCGCAAGCACCTAACATGGTTGCATGGGCAATGCTGCCCTTGATATCTTCCTCAATCATTCGGCTGTCGAATTTTATGGAAGAGTTAAAGTCATTTGTTTTTTGATCAATCTCTTTTGAAAAACGTCCTGCCCATAGCTTCATGCCGGGAGCCCTCCTTATGGATTATCCTTAATTGAATTTACGTCCTTTTTTTGCCTGGATTTTCATAGACAAACCAAACAAGTTAATGAAACCTGCAGCGTCTGCTTGATTGTAAACTTCATCTTCATCAAAGGTTGCGGTATCTTCATCATATAGAGAATATGGAGATGTCATACCTGCATCAATGATATTGCCTTTGTACAATTTCAGTTTGACATCGCCTGTTACATATTCCTGAGTGCTGTCTACAAATGCGGATAAAGCTTCTCTTAATGGAGTATACCATTTACCGTCGTATACCAATTCACCGAAGGTAATAGCAACTTGTTGTTTATAATGGAAGGTATCTTTATCCAAGCACATTTCTTCCAATTTATTGTGTGCATGATACAAAATAGTACCGCCGGGAGTTTCATAAACACCGCGGGATTTCATGCCAACCAATCTGTTCTCTAAAATATCCGCAATACCAATACCGTTTGCGCCGCCCAATTGATTTAATTTTGCCATAACTTCAAGAGCATTCATGTTAACGCCGTCAATTGCAGTTGGAATTCCTTTTTCAAAGTGAATGGTTACATAAGTTGCAACGTCCGGAGCCTGTTCCGGAGAAACGCCCAATTCCAGAATTTCATTGTATTTTGGTTCGTTTGCAGGGTCTTCCAAATCCAATCCTTCATGAGATAAGTGCCATAGGTTTTTATCTTTGGAATAATTGGTTTCCCTTGTAATTTTCAAAGGAATATTGCGAGCCTCTGCATAGGCAATTTCTTCTTCTCTGGATTTGATATCCCACTCTCTCCAAGGAGCAATGATTTTAATATCCGGGTCAAATGCACGAATGGACAACTCAAAACGAACTTGGTCGTTGCCTTTTCCTGTGCAGCCGTGGCAAATTGCGTCTGCGCCTTCTTTTTTTGCAATTTCAACCAGTCTTTTCGCAATCAAAGGTCTTGCAAAAGAAGTACCCAATAAATATCTGCCCTCATAAGCAGCGTTTGCTTTTAACGTAGGCCAAATATATTCTTCAATCAATTCTTTTCTCATGTCTTCAATGTACAATTTAGAAGCGCCTGTTTTGATTGCTTTTTCGTTTAAGCCCTCCAATTCATCTTCTTGGCCAAGGTCAGCAGAAACTGCGATTACTTCGCAATTATCATAGTTTTCTTTCAACCATGGAATAATGATAGAGGTATCCAAACCTCCTGAATATGCAAGTACTACTTTTTTAATTTGTTGTGCCATATCTATGCTCCTTTTTATCCGTTATAAAATATAAGTATTATTATACGCTTCTGATTGTATATTACAAGGACGTAATGTATAATTATTCAATTTTGATAAAATTTTCATATCATGACAAAATTCATATGATTTTTACGGTTTCCTTGTAGAAAATGCAATACATTCGAAAAGAAACTGAGAATTCATAGCGAACAGTTGCAAACTTTACTGAGAATCTGTAATATAATAAATAAGGTTACGATTGTATAAAAATTGATAAACAACGATATGGAGGGTACCAACATGTCTTTAAAACCAATTGATCCAAAAACATTAGAATTAAATCCTTTTACAACCATTGGAACAGAGTGGATGCTATTAACCGCGGGAAATGAAGATAAACATAACACCATGACCGTCAGCTGGGGCGGCTTGGGCGTGCTGTGGAGAAAAAATGTCACTTATGTTTTTGTGCGTCCGCAGCGTTATACTATGGAGTTTATGGATCGCGAAGAGTATTACTCATTGTGTGTATTTGACGAAAACTACAAAAATGCTTTAAAATTATGCGGCACTAAATCCGGCAGAGAAATAGACAAAGATAAAGAAACCGGTCTGACTGTCATGTTTGACCAAGCAGCGCCTTATTATGCTGAAGCAAAACTGGTTTTTATCTGCAAAAAGATGTCTAAACAAAAAATGGATCCCAGCTCATTTATAGATAGCACCATTGATGAAACGTTCTATAAAGAAAAAGATTATCACGAAGTGTTTGTCGGTGATATTGTAACTATCTTAAAGCGTGATTAAACTAACCTTTACTGAAAAAGCACTTCATTCAGAAGTGCTTTTTTGCTAGGAGACATTATTATGAAAATCAGAGACGTTTATACTTGTCCATTGGAACTGACACATGACATGATAAAGGGAAAATGGAAACCAATTATTCTATGGAGACTACGACTTGGTCCTACTTCCCTGTCAAAATTAGAACGTGACATTGACGGCATTACACAAAAAATGCTACTGGAACACCTGAAAGAATTGACGGAACTTGGTTTTGTTGCAAAGCATGTTTATGAAGGTTATCCTTTAAGGGTAGAATATTATCTTACAAAGTCGCAGGGAGAAAAGATTTTATCTGCTCTAAAAATTATGCAGGAAATTGGAATCGACTACATGCTGGAACATGGTATGAAAGACATTCTGATTGAAAAAGGATTAATAGAAGCACACCCACAAAAAAGTAAGTAATTTACGAAACTGATATACTGCCATATAATAAACCCATTAAATCAATTTGGAGGTTATCAATATGAAAGTAATCAGTCATGGAATTATAAACGGTATCATTGAAGATAAGTATGGTAAGCGCGGAACACTGAATGAAAATGGAATGCCTATTTATTCTTTGCCTTTTGAAATTTTGGACGCTCCACAGGGAACAAAGAGTTTTGCCCTGTTACTGGAAGATAAAGACGCCTTCCCTGTCAGCGGAGGATTTTCATGGGTCCACTGGGTAGCATGCAATATTACCAGAACTAAAATAGAGGAAAACGAAAGCCAGAATGCGTCAGATTTTATCCAAGGACTAAACAGTTGGATTAGCATGCAGGGAGGGCAGCAAAGTAAAGAGTTGTCCGCATACTATGGAGGAATGGCTCCGCCAAACGAACCGCATATTTATGAACTGCATGTTTATGCATTAGACTGCATGCTGGATTTAGAAAACGGCTTTATGATGCACGAAATGTTCCGTAAGATGGAGGGACATGTGCTGGATTCCTTTACTTTAAAAGGAAAATACAGCAATTGAGTATTTTTGAAGCAATTATGCTCCTTTGTTTTGGAGCAGCATGGCCATTTTCCATTGTAAGGTCAATTCGTTCTAAATCCACTAACGGAAAAAGTCTGGTATTTCTCATCGTTCTGATATTAGGTTATATTGCAGGCATTATCAATAAATTACTTTATCATAACGATATTGTTCTTTATTTATACATTCTCAATTTAATTATGGTATCGACCGACGCGATACTATGGCTACGAAATAAAAAATTAGAGTGTAAATAAGTGCATTCATCTTACCAATAGATTAACAGACGAGATTTCTTACAAATATTGTAAGAAATCTCGTTTTGATATAAGCTGTTGTTCTATTTCTATTTGACTCTTTTTCACTATATTGTTTTACAAAGTAAACAGGTTTGAATAAATTCTATATATTATGGTATAATTTGATAAATCTTTAGCAAACAAAAAACAATATAGCATAAAGGGGTAATAGGGTGAAACCAGCGTTAACCATACGGATTGCAGATATATCAGATGCCGCTGCATTACTGGATATTTATGCACCATACGTAGAAAATACAGCAATTACATTTGAATATACCGTACCTACTATACGGGAATTTGAACACCGTATCTCCAATACTCTACAAACCTATCCATATTTAGTCGCTGAAATAGACAATGAAATTGTAGGCTATACTTATGCAAGCCCATTTCGAGAACGCTGTGCTTATCAATGGGCGGTTGAGGTTTCCATTTATGTGAAGAAAACAGCGAAAAAAATGGGGATAGGCAAAAAATTGTATCAAACATTGGAAACCATTTTAAGCTTCCAAAACATCACAAATTTGTATGCCTGTATTGCTGACACAAATGAAGAAGATTTTCATCTCACAAAAGACAGTATATTATTTCATCATCGTCTTGGCTATCGTCAAATAGGAAAATGCACCCAATGCGGCTATAAGTTTCACCGTTGGTATGACATAGTTTGGATGGAGAAGCATATTCAACCTCATACAATACCGCCTGAGGATATAAAAACATTTAAAGAAATCCGTGAAATAGTAAAAACACAATATCATCTATAAAAAGAGAGTATGGATATAGTCCATACTCTCTTTTTTCATTCATCAAACAGAAATACTGCAATTTGGTTAAAAGGAAAAACCTACATACTCCATTCCATAGTAAATTCCATTTGGTCTGTTTCAGAATCCATTTGTTTCTTTTTGATTTGAAATCCCTCTTTAAAATAGAACCTCAGTGCAGATTGATTTTCCTCATATACCTGTAACGTAAGCGAAGAAAAAAATTGTTTTGCATGATTTAATAATTGTGTTCCTATCCTCTTGCCACGCATAGATTCCTCTACAAAGATTCCTTCAATATGATGCTCTGTTAATCCTATAAAGCCTTGTACTGAACCGTTTTTTTCGTATACATATACAGTGGACTGAGGCAATATCTCTTTTACTTGCTCAAAATGGTTTATCCAATATTCTTTTGGTATAAAAGAATGCGCTTGAATATTTGAAGTCAGCCAAATATTCATAACGGTATCTCTATCGCTTTGTGTGAATTTTCTTATCATTATCTAATTCTTAAATTACTCTTCCCCCAAAATTGCATAAGGCAATACCTGCTGCAATAAATCCGGGGTAACCATTGCAATAAGATGCAGACCTTCTTCCACATATTCCTCTTGCAGTACAGTACCATCTTTGCGAATTTCAGCAGCAAGCCCGCTTTTGGAAAATGGTAATAATAATTCCACTTTGGTATTTTTCACAGGGAGATTTTCTTCAATAACCTCCAGTAAACGATCAACACCTTGTCCCGTAGCAGCACTGATTCTCACTGCACCGCCAATCATTGGCATATGGTTAATCCCAGGAACCAAATCGCATTTATTCAATACAGGAATAATTGGTCTGTCTTTACAGCCCAGCTCTTCCAATAGTGTTTTGGTTACAGTTAAGTGCACTTGTGATTCCGCGCTGGATGCATCACAAATATTTAAAATAATATCTGCAGTTGCCGCTTGTTCCAAAGTGGATTTAAACGCCTGTACCAAATGGTGCGGAAGTCTGCGGACCAACCCAACCGTATCTATGAGCATTACGGTTTTTCCGCAAGGTAAGCGCAAAGCTCTCGCAGTTGGGTCCAGTGTTGCAAACAGCATGTCCTTTGCCAATACGCCTGCATCCGTTAAATAATTCATGAGTGTACTTTTTCCAACGTTGGTATAGCCCACCAACGCCACTGTGACGGTACCGTCTTTTTTCCTTCTGCGATTGATTTGCTCTCTATGTTTTTCTACTTGCTCCAATTGTTCTTTTAAAGCGTCTATCCTTCGATGAATATGGCGCTTGTCTGTTTCCAATTTGGTTTCACCGGGACCTCTGGTACCAATACCGCCTCCCAAACGAGACAGAGCAACACCTTTTCCGGTTAAACGTGGCAACATGTATTTGAGCTGTGCCAATTCCACTTGCAATTTGCCTTCTTTGGAAACGGCACGTGCTGCAAAAATATCCAAAATCAGCATTGTTCTGTCTATCACTCGGACATTTGTAATATCCTCTATATTCCGTATTTGTGTTGGAGACAATTCGCAGTCAAAAATCAACAAATCAATCTCCTGTTTTTGGCAAATATCTGCAATTTCCTGAATCATACCTGAGCCAACACAGGTAGCAGTTTCATAAGCCGGTCTTTTTTGTGTCATGGCTCCAAAGGGTTCTGCCCCCGCAGTTTTGGTAAGTTCGTATAATTCTGCCAAAGAAGCCTCTACATCATAACTTCCTGTATCTACCGCAACCAACAAAGCACGCTCTTGTTTCTCTGTATTTTCATGCAGTTCCATTTGCTTGTTCCCCCTTTGTTTTGCCTGAACATTTCTGTACCAACACTTTAAATATTTTTTAACCACTGTATTTCCTAAAAATGTTTATCTTAATGATAGTATAATAAAGCAGAAAATACAAGTAATTTCCTACTATTACGACAATTGGGGCAATGCCAAACATTGCCCCAACCTGTTCTCCTATTTTATTTAACCCAAAACTTTAATACTTATACATTCAAACACTGAAATTATTGAGTCTCGCTAGCAAATGTAACCGTACACTCTGCATGAGCAGGGATATAATCAGAAACAGCATTTTGCGTATCTTGCTGCGTTTGACTGCCTTTTACGGATAAAATCTGTACTGCTATTTGTTGTGTGCTTGGAGATTCGGTTACCTCAGCCTCAATCCCTCCTGATTTCAAGATATTTAAAAAGGCTGCTTTATTAAAAGAATTTACATCAATAGCACCGCGCATACATAACAGTTCTCTTCTTTCTTCTTCCGTGCAGGAACTGAGATTTAGACCAAATAACAATTCTTTTTCCTCTAAACCATAAGAAACTGCTGTTGGAATCAACGCTTCCTGCAATAATTCATCCAGTTGATCATGCAGTATTTTCAAACCGGCATCATAAGCTTTTAATTCTGCATATAGTCTGGCACTTTCTGTTATTTCATAAATCCCGGTTGCAAGCAAAGCATTGTGCATTGCTGTAAATGAAACACTCAAATTATATCACGCCGCCTTCCTCGATGATAATATTACCTTTCACAACCAATTTATTTTGCGGCATTGAATAATCTGCTCCCGGAGGCGTATAGTGGTTGGCAATCGCACCTGATTCCAACATATTCCTGCATAATTCAGCAACACGGAAAATACCCCCAATGTGCATCTGCGCAAAATAATCATCAATTACTTGCATACATATTTCTTTTGCCTGCTCAAACGAATACTTCTCTGCAGGTTTGATTTGAATCCGCAGCGGTATTTGTTGTAAAACTGCCGGTTTTACGGTTACCGCTACATTTAATTCCCTTGCTTCATCAAATTGCTTTTGTAATTCTTCTATGACTTCATCGGACGGCACGCCGCCTCTGGTAGCCACATATACAGAAACCGTCCCAACTCCATCATCTTTTGCAACTACGCCTGCGGAATAAACAGACGGATGTTTCATCGCCAATTCCCTGTAAAATGCAGCATTGGTTCCATTGGAAATATTTGCGTAACTCTTTAATAACCGTGCACGAAATGCATTGTCATCTTCAGCGTCCATGCCGCCAATAAACGGCTCTGCATTTGTTACTGCCTTAATACCGGAAGGAGGCGTAATCATAATTTGAATGGTATTCTCAGCCGTATTTCCGTTACGGCCTCCTTCTTTCGCCTTTGCGTTTACAGTCACGCTCAATTCATTTGCCTTTAAGGTTGCCTCTTCTGTTGTAACATATCGTACCGTATCTTCTTTATCTACAGCGCAAACAGTTCCAACGGGAATGGGCAAATCATAACTCAGCGCACTGGTTCTGGAAAAAGTTAAACTTCCTACTGCCGCTTGAGACTCCTTTCTCACGAGTCCTCTTTGTGTGCCGTGCATCGTCAAATATTCTCCCGTAGCTGTTTGAGGAAATACCTGACGCTTTAACCATTCTATGTTTGCAAATGAACTGTAAATTTCTCCCGCCAAAACTTGCATTCTTATTTCCAAATCACTGTTTTTTTCTACTTCATAACCTGCTTGCTGTGCAAAGGTTTGTTTCATTCTTTCTAAAATTTCCTCATACGTCTCCATTTACTCTCCTCCTTTCACTGAAAACTGTAAAGCATCGTCTCCGAATTCCGTTTCTACATAAACCGTAATTATTTTCTCTGCAATGACTACATCTTTTACCCTAACCTGCGGTATGAACTCCAGTGCTTCTTCAATGGTTTCCAATACCTTCTGTTCACATTTGGAATCGCTTGCAGCAATTTGGTACAATCTGCTGCCCAGCGTTCCGCAGTAAGGAAATTTACCTCTATGCGCTGTCATCTGTATCCAAACTCGCTGCAATAACTCCCGTCTGCCGCTGACTAAAATGGCAGATGTATCTCCGTTTTGTATCAAACTGTCTATGGAAATCCCCCCTCAAGTTGATTGCAGAGGAAATACCTGCCCATTTATGACAACATCTCCGTTATTTTTCAAGTGGATATATGCTCCGCCTGAAGAACGCAGCATCAGTTCCCCTTCAGATAAATTGACAGGCTCGGAAATTGCCCCCGCACACAATACCGTATCCTCTTCTTCCAACAAAACTACCTTTGTTCCTTTGGGCGGTACATAAGTAATGCCAAACGGAGCCGCTAAGGGCACTGCACTGTATTGTCCCACAGCTTGTATTGAAAGACTGCCTGTATTACTAAGTACCTCCCCTACTTGTATCTGGGCGCTTGGTTGTTCCAAAGCACCTACTTTTTGTGAAATCCACATCGTATCAACTCATTTCTTATCATTAAATATCTTCTTTTCTCAGCAAATATTCACAGCGTTCCCCGTTGCTATTCAACGTATAAGTCCAGCCTGCAATACTCAATTTATCAATGGTACCCAAAATCGCATCGGAAATAACAACAGGCATTTTTAAAGAACCACAAATGCCTCCCGCACACACAACTGTTACTTCTACTGCTTTTCGTTTTGCACTGTCAATCATACGTGTTCCTCTATAATTGTTGGAGACCACAAATCGTCTGCGCTGTACGCCCAATTTATGTGCTTGATTATCATGTACAACAGAAGTATATGCCTGTCCCAGTTTCGGCTGTACATACAACTCACTGACTCGTTTATAAAATTTGTCACGATAAAGAATTGACAGATAGGGAATACACGATGCATTGCTATTGTCAAATACCAACTGCTCGTTTGGAACCGCCCCGCTGCAATCAATATAATCGTCAGCCGTTACATAAGGAATCGTTCCAAAGCATCTGATACAAAACTCTTCAATGACTTGCCATTCACTCATTCCTTTGGTGATAGTCAGCTTTGTATCAAACGTTCCCCCATTGCCGATGAAGCCACAGAACCCATACGGTTCTACGTGGCGTTCATACAGTTGAGTCAAGGAAGGATAATGATATTCCTGTGGCATGGCTTCGTTATCCAAAAGCAATGCCGCCCTGCTGCGAGCAATTAATTTTAATACAGCACCACTTTTTGTTACCCCTACCATCTGTTCATCTATGATTCCTGAAAATATTGGTTTTTCACCATTCCAAACACGTATGGTTGCTATCTTTGGCACTTGTTCCGTAAGCGGAAACACAACTGTCATATCGTCGGCAGGAGCATCTTCATGCACATTGATTTGAACAGAAACAGGGGGCAATAATGCAACTTTTTTTCCGCTTACCGTATAGCAGCAATAGTTCATGGCAAAGTCACCTGCAAACCTTCTGTTAAATAACTGGGCCATACAATGTGAGGATTCAGCCGCAGCAATTCTTCTACCGTTGTATGTTCCTTTTGTGCAATGGTCCATAAATTTTCTCCATCTTCTTTCACCGTAACATGCATGCGAAACTGAGAGGTTTCAGGTACTGCAACAGAATTTCTGCTGTCTTCCCAGAATACAAACTGATAACGCAGAATATCCGGTCTTGTAACAGTCATATAAGAAAGAGAAACAGGCTTTGCAATCAATGCAGGAAAATTGGGCAATGATAGTAAACCGCTTTCTCCGCTTTCAAACAATGCTGCCAGCTTCTGATATGTTTGCATACAGCGTTTCCCCGAAAACTCGCCCTCTCCTTTAATAATTCGTTTCTGTTCTCCGTAATCCTGCATCACGGAACCATGGAAAGGAATCGACAATTCTTTCATATCTCTTGTAATAGAAATATTTAATGTTTCCGGATTTTTACTCCATATAAAATCTTTGAATCTCATAAGAGACACCACTAACCAATCACCTCTTCATCTAACTTATGTGCATATCTGCGATAATCCTGCTCCAATTGGTCAGAAACAGATGAGACCGTGTTGGTATCAAAAATATCTGTTGATGTTTGATTCCATAATTCTTCCATAACGATTCTCCTTCTACGATGCTACAACCTTTTGCAGTACCGCACAAACGTAGATTGGCTCATTTTGCAAATAGACTGCCCTGGATTTTGTAACCCAATATAGGACGTCATCCTGTTCCAGTTTAGTTTCCTCCAATTCCCTGTCAATGCGATATTCGGCCGGACCAAGATACAAGTAACCGCCGTCGTCCGTATGGTCAAAAGGAATGCCCAGCTCATTGGAAGAAGGTAAGTGTTGAAAAGACAACGGGCGAATAAATCCTTTTACTTGATATTCCTTTTTATATTTTGGGTACACCGTAATCTCGTTTCCGTATTTTTGAAACATAGTTTTTAAATACGCACTTTTTTTCATACTTTCATCTCCCAAAAACCAAAATCCGGGTCTTTCAGTAACGGAGCGGCATGGCTGCGTGCCTCAAGCCAAAATTCTTTTGCCCATTCCACACTTTTGCTGTTGTGAGAAATACGCACATCTCCTGCGGTAAAATCGGCTTCACTTGCTGCATTTTGATGCAATGTATATTGGTAAAATGCCAATGCAGCGGCAGCGGCACAAACCAAATCTCCAACACAAGAAGCATCTTTCTGTTTTTTTCTTTGTGATTCCAGCAAAACATAAGCGTCACCGCAAAGATCCTGCCATTGTTCTGCTTCCTCCACTGTCAGTCCTGCAAGCCTTGCGAACCTTCTCAATACTTCTTCCATAACAAAACCTAATTAAGCAGTATAAGAAGCTGCTTTTGCAGCACCCGTAAAGATTTTTGCAAAACCTGCAATGGTACTGATGGTTGCACGTTCCAATTGACGGTCAATCAGTTTATCATAATCTGTGATAACATCACCTGCTTGTACCATTTCCAATGCACAATTTTTATCAAGACCAATGATGGTTTTGTCTTTCAAAGACGGAACATGAAGCAAATTCGCTCCCAAAGGTGTGACAAGTTTGCCTGTACCTTGAAAATTCAAACCTGCTGTTGCATCTTTAAATTCGTCAATATTTAATAAATCCTGCATGGTTACAGTCGATGCTAACATGGTGTTTAGTTCATATGGAGCCAATTCACCCCAAAGTTTTACAATATCCGTATAAGTAGGTTTTGCAGATAAAGAGGTAGGTGTTAGCGCATTGTCGTTTCCGTCACCGTTCAGCAAGACATCTACTGCGTCTTTCAATTGTGCTCTTGCAATATACGCGCCAATTTGACGTAATGTCACCGTAAATAAGTCTAATTTCTGGAAACGCAACGCCTCATAGGAGGACACCAGCATTCTGCCTCTTTTATGAAGTTTTACCAGATTATCTTGTGTTCTGACTACGGTTTGAGGGATTTGGGCACCTTCCGCCACAGGTTTTAACTCTTTGTCATCTTCACTGGGAGATGCTGTAATGGTTCTGTAATCCATGGACTGGATTGTAGTCGTGGTAGCCACAATAGAAGGTAGTAAATTTGCATACTCCATACCTTGCTTTACCGCACGTGTTACATATTCGGGAAACAATGCAGCACTATCACTGGTTTGGAAAAATTTTTCTACCGCATCGGAACTTCTGCCCCCTACTTTAATGTCAAAACGTTTTAATTGACGCTGATAAGCATCCAAACCTTCCAATTCTGTCCCTTCATAGTTTTTGGAACAGTCCAGTTCTTCCAATACTTGTGTAAAACTTTTATTGCCGGAATTGTACATTCCTTTTTCCAATTTTAAATTATCATAAAAAGCCATTTGATTCTTCCTTTCCAATTAAAGAATAATACCGCAGGTAGAAGATTCACTGTCTACATCTACTACCAGACATTCTTTGCCTGTTTCAGATACTTCCGCCTTATCGGAAGTAGCACCAAGTTTTAAGATTCCAACCTTCATACCGGAACCTGTGTATGGCAATCCGCCATAATAACCCTGTAACTGTACTGCCGCAAAACCGTTTCTGACGTTGAGCGCAATACCACAAAAAGCTTCTTTGGCGGTACATAAACCGACTTTGCCATTGCCTGTTATTTTTACAGGGGAGCCTGCTTTTACACTGTCTTCCGCTTCAAATGTAGTTACGCTTTCACCGTAACCGTTTAATGATACTTTCATATATTCAACTCCTTAAATTTTAAATGCCTGATTTGTGCTGTTTTTCTTGTATTCTGTTCCTTTTGCCACAGCCAACTGCGGAGAAAGCGGAATCACTTCTTCCGCTTTTGTACGAAATGCCTTCTCAAAGACTTTTAAATCTTCTAAACTCATACCTTCTGTCACACGCTTCATCACCTCAGAAGAAATTTGAGGCTGTGCCAAACCGCAAAGCTTAACTACATTGCGGCTTACCTCTTCTCTGTATGCTTTTCCGCATGCCGCATATTCTTCCATTTGTTCCAGATGTCTGAGCATTTTTCTGATTTCTTCTTCGGAAAGGAATAACCCCTCTTGAGTCTCTTTCATTTTTTGAATGATTTGTTCCACAGTCATTCCCCCTTTCGTCTTTGCAAACATCTTTATGACTCCCGCCTCTCGCTGAGCAGGTACTGCCACAAAAGACCATTCATATGCGTCTGTGGGCTGATTCAAAACAATGTGGCAGACTTCTTTTGCTCCGTTTTTTTCATACTGTTTTCCCTGTTTATGGTTACATGGTGCGAATGATTGGTTCGCACCGCAAACAGAACAAATTCTCTCTGCAACAGCACAACCTACGCTTACCTCTTTTTTCATACCACTTTCAATTTCCATAATCAAATCTGTGTTTTTTTCACATCGCGGCAAGTATGCTTTTGCTACCAAACGAGTATACGGTTCTCCAAAGGAAGTCCTTTTTCCTTCCATAGTTTCCATTGCTGTATCATAAATACGCGCCGCTTGATTACCTGTTTTCATATTGTGGTCAAAAATGCCTGTTTTTCCTAAAAACAACTGGCTTAACGTATGTAATGCTTCCACACTGAACCGTTCAAAATCGCGGTCGATTTCGTTGTCACAAAGCACCACGGAAAACGTATATACTTCCTGTTCCGTAAATGGTCTGCGTGTATATTGATTGATGCATTCCAAATCGTGCGTCATATCTGTTTGCATATGTTTGATAATAGCTCCGTTCACTGTTTTCCCTCCTTTTCCTTTGCTGTTTCCCATTCCAGTTTTTCTGCCTGCGCGTGTTTTAACCTGGCGTCGGCTTCCTCTACACGGTCTTGCATGGTAATGGTATCCCATACAATTTCAAAAGAGGTATCATAACCGTGCAGTGTAAGCCAAAGGGAACATATTTTTTCAATAGAAGGGTTCAGCAGCATACGGTAAGCTTCCATTTCTTTTGTTAAAACATCCGCCTGCTGGCTGGACATTCTTTCGGTCGAGGACCACGACAATCCTAAAATAAACGGGGGTAATCCAAGCCTTGTAATAATCTGCTCCATCATCTGACGTACAGGTACTTCACTATCTAAAATCTGGTTGTCCGCACCAATGACCTTAATCCCTACATCACCCACTGCCACAAAATCACTGATATCCCCGCTACGCATAGCACGACTCCATTCTGTAGCAATTTGCTGTGCACGTTCTTTTGCATACGCGCGGTCCATAGGGTCATTGGTCGGTTTATAGGTAACTGCAAATCTGACATTACCGACCCTGTCCCAATTCATACCAATGGATTTATAAATTTTTAGAAGTACCTCACTGACAAACGGCAGCCCTCTTAAAATGGAAACGCCATGTGCACTGCCGTGAGGCGGATTGAGTGCTGTCATTAAAATCAAATCCGGATATGGAATCGGCTTTCTTTCTCCAAAGTTATCTTTTACATAAATATCCACGGATAACGTTTTATCGTCATGCATCAAATCAATGTTGTCTAAATCAGCTACATACAATGCGCCAATATCATCGCCCCCTATGGTAGGAACTATCTCGGCAACTGCTGTACCATAGGTAAGTAGCTGGTCAAAATAACAGCTGATAAAACTGTAAATACCTTGTTGATACGTATTCACCTTTACATGATCCAGAAAAGAATGCAGTTCCTTTTCTGCCTGTTTATCTTCGCATTCTATAGTAAAATTTCCAATAATACGAAGTAATTTATGAATAGCAGAATCAATAATCGGCACCGCACCTCTTAATGCAGTATAAAGCTGTCGCTCTGCAGCGATATTATTCTCACAACATTGCCATACAAAATAATCTTGTTTACCCACAGTTTGAACTGCCATGGTAGCGTCAACTGTCTTACTTTCTAAAGCTTGTTCTTTTTTCTTCTTTTTCCCCTCTTGTCCTTGTTTTCTCATGAAATTCAATGAAAAAATCCCTTCTTTTTTCTCTATCATCTGTTGTTGGTATTTTCTATGTCGGCTGCGCTGTACTGAAATAAATCAACAGCGCTGCGCTGCCATAACAAAAAAATCGTCGTTTCTTTCTGATAAAACAGTAGAAACAAAATAGCGAATGTCATCCATAGCATGGTCATTTTCCTTAATTGGCATATCTTTGTGCATGGAATCGTTCCAGCGGTATAAACCAAATTCGCGAATCGTATCCGTACAAGTATTGCAAATTCGGATATCCCCTTGTTTTAACGCAACACTTACTGCACGGATACCATCTACCACGTCATTTTTTGCGGGAAGAACCAAATATGCTCCATGACGCTGAATGACCGCAATAAAGCTGGCGGCAGATGGGTCTACCACAATTTTGGTAACCGGACGACCTGCGATTAAATCTACCAATCCTTCATAATGTTCTTCATCCGTTCGGGATGTCCCTGTCAAACGGGAATGATAGTAATATTCTTCCAGACGATACCAAATCCCTTGTTGTTTTCCCCACAAACCAAAGGAGGAAGGATTAACCGTTCCGTAATCGCAGGATACCACATATTCCTCAAACGCCCCTTTTGGTGTATCGCAAAATCTATCTTGAGTCATAAAAGGATAAATAAGTCCTTGTACTGCTACCCATTTTCCCAAAACAAAGCGTTCATAAAACGCACCTGAATATAAAGAATGATAGCGCTTACGCACTTTTGGGGACAAAGACGGGTTATCTTCCATCGTAAAATGTAAATATAACGCCTGTTTTTGTTTGGCCTTTAAAATCCATTCCTGATAAAACCAATGCTGAGGATGCTCCGGATTACAGTTGAACCAAAACTTTGCCTCTTCTACAGAGCATCTTGCCAAAGCCTGCTCCACAAAAGAGCGCGGCATCAAGGCAACTTCATCAAACATAACGCCCGCTAACGTGATGCCTTGTATCATTGCTGCCGAACCTTCATCTTTACCGCCAAACAAATAGAATCGATTTTTTCGTCCTTGAAAGATTACACTCAAACAATTTTCAGAATAATGAATGTGACATTGAAAACCCAACTCCTTCAAAATCGGTAAAACAGGGGTGATTAAATTGCGCCTTATCGAGCGTATAGTTTTACCGCAGAAGGCAAACGATTGATTTTGAAATTGATAAAAAGCCCAGAGGAAAAACGAAATACTCATACATAGAGTTTTTCCACTTCTGACCGCACCGTCACAAATAACAGCTGTGTAAGAGGCGTATGGACTGCCTTGATACCACCAACTTAATGCCTGCAGCTGTTTTTTTGAGAATGATTGAAATCTCAATTAAGATTCATCCTCCTCAAATGTTTTCACACCTTGCTCCAAGGCACGATAAAAACCGGAAGTATCGCTTGACTGACCATTGTATAATTCCTGCAAACATTGAAGCGCTTTCAAACGGTCATAAAATTTGATTTCTATTCCTCCGCCTTTTGGTCGCTTAATTTCAGAAATATGAAATAAGTCCAATTTATTCAGTATGCGGGTATTTAACTCATCACAAAACAAAAGTTTAATGGCATCTGTTACATTTCCAAAAGCTAAGCGCTCAAGACCTTCCACTAACTTTGCCTGTTTTTCCTGTTCTGTATGTTCCATAAAATCCTCCTAATGCTTCTATTTATATAAAACCCCTCACTATACCGTAAAAAACAGTGGAAAATTCGCCTGAACAGGGAAATATGATGTGAAAAAATTTTTCAAAACATGACAAAATGCGAAAAAAAGAAAAAAACCAAACTTTCTCAGTAGAAAGTTTGGTTTTTCATGAATGCTGAAACAACAATAATATTTTTAATTACGATTCATAATCGTAGTTTGCACATCAAATGTGAAATCTTCATTCTCATTCATTCTTCGAATGGTTAAAGTAACTTCTTCTCCAACTCGATAATCTTTTAGCTGTGTATATACGTCCTCAAGTGTGTTAATGGTATTACCATTAAATGCTACAATTAAATCTCCCTGTTCCAAATCGCTGTCTGTCAAGGGGCTGCTGCTATCGATAGATGCAATGAATACGCCACCCGCTATCGAATAGTTTTCACCGTCTACCGGGAGATATTTGGTAGAACCCGTAATCCCCAGCTTACCGACAGATGGTATATCACCTTCTCTGATTAACGTATCCAATATTGGCTTAGCCTGACTGATTGGAATCGAAAATCCCATACCCTCATAACCGGAAGAAACTACTTTTATGGTATTAATTCCAACGACCTGCCCACGCATATTAATTAATCCGCCTCCTGAGTTACCCGGATTAATGGCGGTATCTGTTTGAATATACGTAATGCCTGTGCTGCTGTAATTTGCTACACTACGATTCACTGCAGATACCACTCCCATAGTCATTGAGCCGGAATACTGTACGCCACCCGGATTTCCGATTGCAGCCACTGTTTCTCCCACAGATAAATCATTGTCATCTCCAAATTCAGCGGGTATTAATCCTTCCGCTTCAATTTTAATCACAGCCAAGTCGGCATCCTTATCCAGACCTACAACGACACCATCATACTGTTTCTGGTCATGCGTAATAACAGCCACTTGTGCGGATTTGGAATAATTAATTACGTGTGCATTTGTAATGATATATCCATTGGAGGTTGCAATCACTCCGCTTCCCTGACTAACGGAAGAATCACTTTCTGTTGTACTACCAATAGAAGTCGCTAAAATACTGACCATCGATACAGATACTTTTTCATATACTTGTTCAGGTGTGAGTATTTCGCTGTCTACAGATGAAAGCGTAATTCCCTGAAAGTTTGGGTCAGTTTTATCAGGAATATTTGCAGCTGCGTCCTCATCCACAATGGAATTATTGGAAGATTGAGAAGAATTGTAATTATCGCTTGATTCAGATGATGTACCATTTTGTTGCTGAACTACCACATAAATACCAAATCCTGCAAAACCTCCAATAAAACTGACGGCCAAAACAGCCAATATCACAATAAATACCTTCATGCCTACGCTCATCTTCTTTTTTGGCTCCTGAGGAGGCCATCCGAAAGGAGAAGGCTGAAATCCTGCTCCATTTTGCCAATACTGTCCATTCCAATCGGGAAATGAATCGGCACTATCATTTTGATTCCAAGAATTCGGCTGTTCTGTTCCGTAAGGATATTGCTGCCCATAGGAGCCACGTGGAGTTTGCTGTCCGGACGTCCCCTGATTCTGGGACATATCTCCCTGATAGGAAGAGTTCCATTGGTATGGCGGAATATCAGAACTTCTTGTTTGCTGATTCTGTTCTGTATTTCTATCTTCTTGCCCCGCTTGATAGTAGACATTTTCCGATTGACCATATGCTCCCTGTTGAGGACGTTTTGTTGACGAAGTATTATGGGTACCTGTCTGCTTTGGTTCAGACGAATTGGAATTTGGCTGCGTAGAATCAAACGGATTGCGATTTTCGTCCATGTATACACCTCTTATCAATAGTATCTGATGACAAACAGTAGGGTAAAACTATGTTTACCCTACTGTTCATTACACATCAATGCAGTGAAGCATCGTCATCTTTTGGTTTTTCTACAATTTCTACATCTGTCACTTCAATGACCTCAGGCGCAGAACCTGTATCTTCTTTTTTCTTCGCTTTCTTATCTGTTTTCGCTTGCTTATTATCACTTTTTAGCGGATTACTCCACTTACTGTCCTTTGGTTCCTTGCTGTCTTTTCCCTTGTCGGAATTCAAATCTTTTATTTTTTTAGGCAGCCAGAATTCAAATTGACAAAATTCATTTTCAACGCTGCTAACACTGATTTCACCGCCATGCAGACGAATGATGGTACGAACAATATAAAGTCCAAGACCCATTCCGTTTTTATCTTGACTGCGAGATTTATCCGTTTTATAGAAACGGTCGAATATCATAGCCACTTCATCCGCGGGAATGCCGGGACCACTGTTCTTAATGGTAACTGTCACACGGTCATTGGTTTCTGCTAAGCGTATGTCAATGTAACCTTCTACATTCGTAAACTTTACTGCATTTTCCAATAAATTATATAAAACCTGATGTATCATATCAGGGTCACCGTCTACAAATAAGCTGGAAGCAGTTTCCAAACCACGGATTTCTATTTTTTTGTCTTCTATGGCTTTTTCAAAAGATAGCAGTGTAACAAATACGGTATTACTCAAATCAAAGCGAGTAAGGCGCAGTTTCATTTCACCGCTGTCAATTTTAGAAAGATCCAACATGGTTTTTACCAAACGGGACAAACGTTTTACTTCCTGTGAAACAATTCTCAAATAATGATTGCGTTTTTCTTCGGGAATGGTGCCGTCCAGAATACCATCCACAAATCCTGCAATGGTTGTCATAGGCGTTTTCAGCTCATGAGAAGTATTGGCAATAAAATTGCGCCTCATACTTTCACCTGCCGCCAATGTTTCCGCCATTTGGTTAAATGCAGATGCCAGCTCTCCAATTTCGTCCTGACTTTCAACAGGAACACGAACCGAGAAATCTCCTTCTCCAAAGTGTTTGGTTGCAATTGCCATTTCTCTCAGTGGCTTTGCCAATTTGTATGAGAATGTCCAAACAATGCAGAAAGACACCATAAATGCTGCAACAGCAGCCAGTAAAAACATTTTAATGGTTTCATCCCTGAATACATCTAAAACTTTTAAGTCAGATGCAGCAAATACAGCTCCTATCGCTACTTGTTGACCTGAAGAATTGGTGGTAACAATCGGTACACCAATAATATAGTAATTACTGCTATATAATCCATTCATAGTACCTGTAGCGGAAAAATATCCGGATAATGCTTGCTGCATTGTCTCAGAACTGATATTTTGTCTGGATTTGATATCTACATTGGGATTTTCATCTTCTTCAATGCTGTAGGTAGAAATCATTTCAGCACCGGACTGATCCACCAAGAAAAAATCAGCATCTACATTCTCGGAAAAAGCCTTAATAAATAAAGCCATTCTGGAACCGTCAATTAAGTATTGATTATCCTGCATCATAACAACACTTTGACCTGCAATGCTTGCCATACTTTTTGCATTCTGCGTTAATTGCGCCTGCTTTTCAGACTGAAAATAGCGGGCAATAAATACAATCATAACGGTGCCTAAGAATAAAAAGCTAACCACGATGATAATAGATGTTACACTTAGGTATTTCTTAAACAAGCTCTTTTTCAATCAAAACAGCCCTCTCTTTATTCTTTCAGCTCAAATTTGTAACCAACACCCCAAACGGTTTTCAGCGCCCATTTGTCAGAAACGCCCTCTAACTTTTCTCTTAAACGCTTTACGTGTACGTCAACAGTACGGGAATCTCCGTAATAATCAAATCCCCATACCTCATCCAAAAGCTGGTCACGAGTAAATACACGGTTGGGATTGCTGGCCAAATGGTAAATCAATTCCATCTCCTTGGGAGGTGTGTCAATTGCCACGCCATCCACCTTCAACTCATAATTGGTCAAGTTGATGCTTAGTTTATCGTAACGTACTTCTTTTATCTGCTCCTCTGCATTGCTTCCGTAGCGGCGCAAAACAGCCTTAATGCGCGCAACTACTTCTTTGGTTTCAAATGGTTTCACCACATAATCGTCCGCACCTAATTCAAGGCCAAGTACTTTATCAAATACCTCACCTTTTGCAGTCAGCATAATAATAGGACATTGAGATTTTTTTCTGATTTCTCTGCATACCTGCCAACCGTCCAATTCCGGCAGCATAATATCCAACATAATCAAATCGGGATTTTGTTCTTCAAAAATCTCCAATGCTTTGCGACCGTCATTGGCAATACGGACTTCAAAGCCTTCTTTTTCAATATATAAACGCAATAATTCGCAAATATTCTGGTCGTCATCCACTACTAATATTTTACCTGCCGACATCATAACCGATTCCTCTCTTTAGTATCTTGATAGCTTCATTATAATAGAAAATCGCTTGATATTTATGAATATTTTATAAAGCTTTTCCGTTTTTCTGTCTATAAAACAACAAAAGAGTATAACCAAAATACCAATGTATTTCAGAAATACTCCTCCTCATTATTTTCCTATACTTTTCAGTAATCCGCCTTTGGAAATAATATTTTGAATAAACGGCGGGAATGGTTCTGCCTGATATGTTTTTCCCGTAGTAATATTTTCGATTACACCTGTATCAAAATCTACTTTTACTTCATCACCGTCTTTAATATCTTTTGCCGCCTCATCACATTCTAAAATTGCAAGGCCGATATTAATAGAGTTGCGATAAAAGATACGGGCAAATGTGCTTGCAATTACACATGAAATACCACTTGCTTTAATAGCGATAGGAGCATGTTCACGAGAAGAACCGCAGCCAAAGTTTTTATTGGCAACAATGATATCGCCTTGTTTTACTTTGTTCACAAAATCCTTGTCAATATCTTCCATACAATGAGCAGCCAGCTCACTATGGGAAGCAGTATTCAAATAACGGGCAGGGATAATCACGTCTGTATCAACATTATCGCCATATTTATGTACAATACCGTGTGCGTTCATATGGAAAGCCTCCTTTTTATTTGGTTGGATCTGTAATATAACCGGTCAATGCACTTGCAGCAGCAACTGCCGGACTGGACAAATAAATTTCTGAATCAATGTGGCCCATACGTCCCACAAAGTTACGGTTTGTTGTTGAAACCGCACGCTCGCCTTTACCCAAAATGCCCATGTGTCCACCCAGGCAAGGACCACATGTTGGTGTAGAAAATACAGCGCCTGCTTCAATGAAGATTTCTACCCAGCCTCTGCGAATGGCTTCCAAATAAATGGACTGTGTACCCGGAATAATGATACATCTTACATGTTTGGCAACTTTTTTGCCTTTTAAAATCTCAGCCGTCACTTCCAAGTCTTCAATTCTACCATTGGTGCAGGAACCAATTACTACTTGGTCAATTTTAATTTCATTTTCTCCAATTTCGTCAATGGTCTTGGTGTTCTCAGGTAAATGAGGAAATGCAACTGTCGGGCGTAACGCAGAAAGGTCAATCACAATGGTTTCATCGTACTCTGCATCCGCGTCTGCCTGAAAAATTCTGGGTTCTCTCTGGCATCTGCCTTTGCAATATTCCAGCGTCACTTCATCTACCGGGAAGATACCATTTTTGGCGCCTGCTTCAATTGCCATATTCGCAATGCAAAGACGGTCGTCCATGGATAAACTTGCGATACCTTCTCCTGTAAACTCTAAAGAACGATACAAAGCACCATCTACACCAATTTTACCAATCAAGTGCAAAATAACATCTTTACCGCTTACATATTTTTGGAGTTTTCCTACAAGTTCCACTTTAATTGCAGACGGTACCTTAAACCAGGCTTTACCTGTTATCATACCGCAAGCCATATCTGTAGAGCCTACGCCTGTGGAAAATGCACCTAAAGCACCGTAAGTGCAAGTATGTGAATCCGCACCAATAATAACATCGCCGGGACCTACAACCCCTTGTTCAGGGAGAAGTGCATGCTCAATACCCATTTGTCCTACATCAAAATAATTTTTAATATCATATTTATCTGCAAAATTTCTTACCTGACGGCATTGTTCTGCAGCCTTGATATCCTTATTCGGTGTAAAGTGGTCCATTACAAGTGCAATTCTTTCTTTGTTAAATACACCTTTGGCACCACATTTTTCAAATTCATTGATTGCAACCGGGCTTGTAATATCATTGCCTAACACAATGTCTAAGTTGGCTTCAATTAATTGACCTGCTTTTACAGAATCCAACCCGGCATGTGCAGCAAGAATTTTTTGTGTCATTGTCATGCCCATTTCTATTCCCCCTCATTCAAACTCATAATTGTTTCTATCTATTATACTGTTTTTTTCATCTTTTTTCAACTTTACAAAAAATGGCACAGTACCGTTTTACGGGTACTGTGCCGACAAAATAATACGTGTCTTTATTTTTCGAATACAGCACCGCGAGAACCGGAGGTTACATGCTGTGCATAGCGTTTGATATAACCTGTCAGTTCTTTTTCAGGAGCTTTCCAACGTTTCTTTCTTTCTGCAAGTTCTTCCTCACTTACACGAACATCCAGTTTACGTTCTGTAATATTGATATCAATGATATCATCATCTTCTATCAACGCAATCACACCGCCTGCGGCAGCTTCAGGAGAAACGTGTCCGATAGAAGCACCTCGGGTAGCACCTGAAAAACGTCCGTCTGTAATCAGTGCAACGCTGGCACCCAGCCCCATACCTGTAATGGCCGCAGTTGGCTGCAACATTTCGCGCATACCGGGACCGCCTTTTGGTCCTTCATAACGAATAATTACAACATCACCCGCTTTAATTTTACCGCCAAGAATTGCTTCAGAAGCATCCTCTTCACAGTTAAAGCAACGTGCAGGACCACTGTGAACCATCATTTCAGGTGCAACTGCACCTTGTTTTACAACTGCGCCTTCCGGTGCAATATTGCCTTTTAAGATAGCAATACCGCCATCTTTACGGAAAGCATTTTCCACAGTACGAATAACTTCACCATCAGCCGCAGGATAATTCTGCATTCTCTCACCAACTGTACCATTGACTGTTGGAATATCCATATGTACCAATCCTGCTTTTGCAAGCTCTTTCAGCACAGATTGAATCCCGCCTACTTCATTTAGATCTGTAATAAACACTTCGCTTGCAGGATTTAATTTGCAAAGCTGAGGCGTTGTTTTGCTGATTTCATCGATCAAATCCATGGTTACATTCACACCCGCTTCGTATGCAATTGCAAGCAAATGCAGAACGGTGTTGCTGGAGCAACCCAGAGCCATATCGCTTCTTAACGCATTTTCAAATGCTTTTTCATTTAAAATGTCTTTTGGACGGAGACCTTGTTTCAGCAATTCCATAATACGTTCTCCTGCTTGCTTTGCAAGTGCAGTTCTGGCAGACATTACAGCAGGAATGCTGCCATTTCCGGGTAAAGCCAGGCCTATCGCTTCGGTTAAACAGTTCATAGAGTTTGCCGTATACATACCGGAACAAGAACCGCAGCTTGGACAAGCTGATTTTTCCATATCTGTCAATTCGTCCAAATCAATTTTTCCGGAAGCATAACTTCCAACCGCTTCAAACATTTCGGAAAGTCCAAAACGAGTGTCTTTATGTTTGCCCGGCAGCATTGGTCCGCCGCTTACAAAAATACTTGGCAAATTCAAACGGCAGGCTGCCATAATCATACCTGGTACAATTTTATCGCAGTTTGGAATAAACACAACCGCATCTAAAGGATGAGCTGTCAGCATGACTTCAATAGAGTCCGCAATTAATTCACGGGAGCATAAAGAGTATTTCATACCTTGGTGTCCCATTGCCAAGCCATCGCAAACACCAATTGTTTCAAACTCAAACGGAACTCCGCCTGCATTACGGATTCCTGCTTTTACTGCTTCCGCAATTTCTCCCAAGTGCTTGTGACCCGGGATATAATCGCTCTTGGAACAAACCACCCCAATAAACGGACGTGTCAATTCCGTATCCGAAAGTCCCAATGCACGCAATAATGAACGCTGAGGTGCGCGGCTGGGACCGCCCTTCATTAAATCACTTCTCATGATTGTGTCATCTCTTTTCTTTTATGTGAAATTTAGTCTCTTGGTTTCATTGTGGGGAATAGCAATACATCTCGAATAGATGCACTGTCTGTCAATAACATTGCCAAACGGTCAATTCCCATACCCATACCACCGGTAGGAGGCATACCATATTCCAACGCTGTAATAAAATCTTCATCAATTTGATTGGCTTCTTCATCACCTTGTTCACGTAATTTCATTTGATATTCAAAACGCTCTTTTTGGTCAATTGGGTCATTTAATTCTGTATATGCATTTGCAAATTCGCGGCGTGTAATAAATAACTCAAAACGTTCCACCAGTTCAGGTCTGTCTGGTTTCCGTTTTGTCAGTGGAGAAACTTCAACAGGATAATCACAAATAAAGGTTGGTTGTAGAAGTTTTTCTTCTACTTTTTCTTCAAATGCCAGATTTAAAATATCGCCCCAAACATGATGTTTTTCAACAGGCAAACCCAGTTCTTTTGCCACAGCATGTGCCTTTTCATTGTCGCCTGCAAATGTATCAAAATCTACACCTGTGTACTCTTTCACAGCTTCAATCATCGTCAAGCGACGAAATGGTTTTTGCAGATTTACTTCTTCCCCTTGATACGTAATAACATCGCTTTCACAAACAGCCTGTGCACAAGCATTGATCAAATTCTCTGTGATATCCATCATACCGTGGTAATCTGTGTAAGCTTCGTACAGTTCAATGGTAGTAAATTCAGGGTTATGTTTCACGGACATACCTTCATTACGGAATTGGCGTCCAATTTCATACACCTTTTCCATACCGCCTACAATCAAACGTTTCAGATACAGCTCAGGTGCAATACGCAAAAACAAGTCCATATTTAAAGTATTGTGATGTGTAATAAAAGGTCTGGCAGCAGCACCGCCCGCAATGGTATTTAAAATAGGAGTTTCTACTTCAATAAATCCTAAGTTATCCAGTACAGAACGCATGGTGCTGATAATTTTGCTGCGTTTGATAAAAGTGTCTTTCACTTCCGGATTTACAATCAAATCCACATAGCGTTGACGGTATCTTAAGTCTGTATCCTTAAGTCCATGGAACTTTTCAGGCAATGGAAGCAAAGATTTGGAAAGCAAACGAATCGATTTTGCATGTACAGAAATTTCTCCGCGGCGTGTTCTGAACACATATCCCTTTACTTCTGCAATGTCACCTAAATCCCAGTTAGAGAGCCCCTTGTATACATCCTCTCCAACTTCGTCTATTTTCAAATATACCTGCATTCGTCCGGAACGGTCGTGAATATCCATAAAGCTTGCTTTTCCCATATCACGCCAACTCATAATACGACCTGCAATGCACACATCTTTTCCTTCCAACTCTTCAAAACGGTCATGAATTTCCTGTGCACTAATATCTTTATCGCAAGTATTTACAAAAAACGGATTGTTTCCTTCTGCTTGTAATGCAGCCAATTTATCACGACGAATTTGAAGTAATTCGCTGATATCTTGCTGCTGTTCTTCCACAATAGCCTCTTTTTCCTTTTCGCTCATGTTATACTCTCCCTACTTTAAACTTCTTAAAAAATAAAAGGGCAGGGTGAAAAACTCACGCCGCCCCCCTACAATCTTACTTTGAAATACTTAACACTTCATAAAGCATAACACCTGCAGGTACTTCCACTTCTACCTTATCTCCTACAGTATGTCCCAATAGAGATTTTCCGATTAAAGATTCATCAGAAATTCTTCCTGCTTTTGGGTTTGCCTCGTTAGAACCTACAATACGGTATTCTTTGATATTGGACTCTCCATTTTTCACCGCAGTTACTTTTACTTCCACTTTAGAACCAATATGGATGTTCTCTGTGCTAAGTTCACTTTCGTCAATGACTTGCACGTTTTTCAGCATAACCTCAATATCTGCAATACGTGCTTCTACAATGGCTTGGTCGTTTTTCGCCTCATCATATTCACTATTTTCAGATAAGTCACCAAATGACAGTGCGACTTTAATTTTCTCTGCAATTTCTTTACGTTTGACAGATTTAAGATCTTCCAGTTCTTGCTCCAGCGCTGCAAGGCCCTCTTCTGTCAAAAAAATTGGTTTAGACATATGTGAATAACCACCTTTATGATATTGATATAAAATTGGTGTGTGCTGTATAAATAAAATGCTGTCAGCATTGATTAATACTTATGTTCTATTATAGTAAAAGTGCCGGTATCTGTCAATGATAATTAGGGGTTTAACAAAATACCTACCCCATAAATTTATAATTACAAAAAATAAAGAATGACAAATACAGTGAGAAATTAGAAATAATAATTCTCCTTTGTAAAACAAAAACGATTCTGAATTTAAATTCAGAATCGTTTTTAAATGTTAAAAATACTTCGGTATGCTTGGATACATATCTTTATAATAATTGTACGGATCTACTCTTGTACCATTAAGACGGATTTCAAAATGTAAGTGTGCACCAAAAGAATTACCAGTATTTCCAATAAATCCAAGTAAATCGCCCTGATTTACATATTGACCAACACTCACAACCCTACTGCTCATATGAGCGTATATGGTTATAAAGCCATCTCCATGATCCACATAAGCACAAGTTCCATAGCCGCCTCCCCAGCTATCAGTATTAACATAAACCACTTTACCTGCACGTGCTGCAACAATTGGATTACCGCTACATCCACCTGCCGAAGCAATGTCCCAAGCACCGTGATTTCTGCCGTCACTAAAATCAGAGGTCAATCCATTCGTACCGGGAGCAGGCCACATCCAACCAGAAGAACTAATACCCCCACTGATATTGGTACCACCTCCACTGGAATTTCCTCCATTATTTGAGCCGCCGTTACCAGAGCCACCAGAGTTACTAGAACCACCGGAGTTTCCAGAATTATCTGATCCACTACCAGAATTATTATTTTGGTTTTGCTGCGCTTGTTGCGCTTGTTGTGCATAGTAATCTTCAAACCACTTGTCAACTGCTGCAGCCGCTTCAGCGCTTTGTTCATCTAAAGCATGTAAATGCTCATTTTCTTGCTCAATATTGGCATTAAGTTCTTCTAATACACGATTGCTTTCTTCCACAAGCGCATTGATTTCTTCCTGCTTTTGGTCAAGCTCAACTTTAGCATTTGCTACTTCATCACGGTTGGCTTCTATCTCAGCTTTTTCATCTTTAATTTCACTGATAGCTTTTTGCAGGTCTTCAATTAATTTTTTATCATGTTCTGTAATGCTCTGCACCACTTCCATGTTGTCCATTAGTTCAGTCGCATTGCTGGAGTGAAGTAAAATTTCTAACGTAGTTGTTTCACCTGCAAGATAAATTGCGTTTAGACGTTGACCCAATTGTTCAAAATTTGCGTCGATTTCTTTTTGCTTATCTTCAATTGCAGCTTGTTTTTCAGTAATTTGAGCATCCAGTACATTAATACGTTCTTGAATTACATATTTTTCTTGTTTTACATTAGCCAACTGTTCATCCAGCGCATTTTTGTACTCTTGCTGCTGTGCTTGATCAGCTTTCAAGCTTTCCAGCTTCGCGTTGGTTTCTTCTTTTTGCTGTTCAATTTCGTTCTGTTTTTCCTGCAGTTCATCCAAAGAAGATGCCGCGGAAACAGTAGGAGTCAAATATGTATGCATAATTGGTGCTACGGTAACAGAAACAGCCATAGTAGCAATCAATGCAATTTTAATAATTTTGTTTCTCAAAGTTTTACAAAGCAATTACCTTACTCCCTTCTTTATTCAAATACTTTCCAATGGAGATTAGACCGCCAACAAGTCCAAATAAAATACCTGCCCCAACAAACGCTAAAATAGTCCATGGAATGACTGTTGATAACGGCAATGGTATAAACGATGACATCAGGCTGGAAATAACCTTCATTACATAATTGTATGCCAATGCAACCAAACCACTGGAAATCAAACCGGAAATACATCCGATTAAAGCACCTTCCACTAAAAATGGCACCCTTACAAAACCGTTTGTAGCACCAACCGATTTCATAATACTGATTTCCAGTCTTCTGGAGTGCATAGTGACTCGAATGGTATTCGCAATAATAAACAGTGAAACGATACCTAATACAGTTACAACACTGATTGCAACAATTTTCACCATAGTGTCCAGTCTTGTTAATTTATTTGCAACTTCGGAATAGTCATTAATTTTTTGTACGCCCTCAATACTTAAAATCTGCTGTGCTGTTTCTTCATAAATGGATAAATCTTTTAATGAAATTCTAAAGGCATCCGGCAGTGGATTATTTTCTCCCGTTAATCCGGCCAGAATATCGCCATCACCGCCCAAAGCGTCAATATAGCTCTGCACCGCTTCATCTTTTGAAACAAACTCACAATTCTCTACATTATCAATCGATTTAATTGCTTCTCCTATTTTTACAGATTCCAAAGTAGGTAATCCATCATCCAGATATACCTGAATGGAGTTTCCTCCCTGGAAAACCTCCATAGCCTTAGCAAGATTCATAGAAAACAGAACTGCAGAGCCGGTTAATAATAGACAAGAAACCAAAACAGCTATGGAAGCAATTGTCATAGTACGATTAGACCAAGCATTTTTTACGCCTTCTTTAAACAGGTAGCCTAATTTCATCCCTTTGCCACCTCCTTGTCTTTCTCGTCCTCTTCTGTTTCATGTTTTAAAACATTTTCAAGCTCTTCCAATGCATCTTCATAGTGAACAATTTCGTCCTCATTATCTTCGTCTTCCGACTGAGCCTCCGGTTGAGAAATTGTTTCAACATTTACAATATGTTCTTTTACATGTCCCGGAATATATTCTTTCACTTCTTCCGTTTGCTCTTCCGGCTCTTCTTCAGAAGCAACACTGTAACGTTTTAACATTTCCTGATAATCGGAATCGGGATATGTAACTTGTTCTCCTGCATCGTCTTCTCGATAATCATCAAGCAAATCATCATCTTGGAATGTATCCTGTTCTTGTTCAGGCGTATTTGGTACCGATGCTCCCCTTACATAAGGCTGCGGCTGATTTTTCACGTTTGTATCAGCAACCACAACACCGCCGTGAATTTCAATGACACGTTTATGGAAATGCTGAACCAAGTCATGCTCGTGGGTAACCATAAGAACAGTGGTACCGCGGCGGTTAATTTCGCTGAGCAAATCTACAATTTCAAAGGATAAATCCGGGTCAACGTTACCTGTAGGTTCGTCTGCAATGATAATTTTGGGATTATTCACAAGCGCTCTTGCCAAACCAACACGCTGCTGTTCGCCACCGGAAAGTTCGTGAGGTTTACACTTCATCTTTTTCTCAAGACCAACCAATCCGCAAATATAAGGTACACGCTTCTTAATCTCGCGGTTACTTGCCCCTACAACATGCATGGCAAATGCAACATTATCATAAACAGTCATATGGTCAATCAAGCGGAAATCTTGGAACACAGTTCCCATATTACGTCTGATATACGGTATTTCCCTCTTACGTATTTTTGACAAATTTCGCCCATTGAATATAATGTCGCCGGATTCCGGTTTTTCTTCGCACATAATTAACTTCAAAAAAGTACTTTTACCGGCACCGGAGGAACCTACGATAAAAACGAATTCGCCTTTTTCTATGTTAATGTTTACATTCTTCAAAGCAACCGCACCATTGGGGTATACTTTGGAGACATTCTTAAACTCTATCAAAACAAATTCTCCTCATTGGTAACAAAATTCGAGTAAGTTTTTGAAAAAGTGTCAAAACCCACTGATATTATTTACAATCATACCAATGGGTCTTTCTTTTATAATTCTTTTAATGAAAATAGCTGTAATTATTTTGTAATAATTTTGTTAACTCTGTAGCGACTGGAAATATCAAGAAAAAATAATTCTAAAACTTTACAGGATTGAAAGAAAGATACTTTTTCACCATTAAAGCAACTTTAAATACAATCGCATCTTCAAACTCACGCAAGTCTAAACCTGTAATTTTTTTAATTTTTTCCAAACGATAAACTAAGGTATTTCTATGAACAAAAAGCTTACGGGAAGTTTCTGATACGTTTAAATTATTTTCAAAAAAACGTTGAATGGTAAACAATGTTTCATGATCTAAAGATTCTATGGAACCGCGTTTGAATACTTCCTTCAGGAACATATCGCATAAAGTGGTAGGCAATTGATAAATCAAACGAGCAATACCTAAATTATCATAGCTTACAATGGTTTTTTCCGTATCAAACACTTTGCCTACTTCCATTGCAACCTGAGCTTCTTTAAAGGAGCGCGCCAAATCTTTAATACCCACAACAATGGTACCGATACCAATCATACAATGGATATAATATTCGCTGGATAATGTATCTACAATAGAGCTTGCCAGTTTATCCAAGTCTTTCATTTCAATATCGCTGCGTATTTCTTTGACCAAGGCAATATCAGTTTCATTAATATTGATGATAAAGTCTTTTGTTTTATCAGGGAATAAATTTTGAATGACATCATAAGCGGAAACATCAGATTTATTGGTAATTTTAATTAACATGCACACACGGCTTACATCCGTATTAAAGCGCAGTTCTCTGGCCTTTAAATAAATATCACCAGGTAAAATGTTATCTAAAATTACATTTTTGATAAAATTGCTGCGATCATATTTTTCATCGTAATATTGTTTGATGCTTCCAAGAGAAATTGCCAATAAATTGGCGTATTTTACAGCCTCACTGTCTGTGCCGGATACAAATACGGCAAACTCCGGTTTGGGACGGCTGCCAAATGATTTATAAGTATAACCGTTTAAAACAAAAGTATCGGTAGAGGCCATTGTCTCTGCATTTACACTTTCATTTACTTCTCCAATTCTGCCAAGCTCACTGCACGCAATTATAACGGATGTTTCGTCCATAACGCCAATTGTTCTGTCAATGGCGTCACGCATTTGATGAATCACACCTTGGAATAATCTGTTCGACATATCGTTTTCCCTCACTTTTTTGTAAGAATTGCGTAAAGCAATTTGTTCATGAATACCTTAAATTTTTTTAAACATTTGGTAAGTTTGTCACCACAAATATTTATCGTATTATTTATTTTACACAAAGATTACGTTTTTTTCAACCTATTTAGCATAAATTCATATGTTTTTTTGAAAAAAGTTTATTTTTCAAAAACTGCCTGTCCATTCTTTTTCCAAAATCTTTTGTGTATTTTGTATATAAAAAAAGAACTGTCACAATATACAGTTCTTTTTACGATTATTTATGAAAAATTGCAGCTCTTTCTTGTTCCGTTAATTCCCGTGTTTCTCCTCTATGTAAATCTGTGTCCAACTGTAGATTTCCTATTTGAATTCTTTCCAAATACATCACTTGTTTGCCTCTCGCTAAAAACATTCGTTTGACTTGGTGAAACTTGCCCTCACAAATAGTCACCTTTGCCCATGGTTCCCCATCCTTTTCCAAACGTTCCAAATGCGCAGGCAAACAATGCAGGTCACCAATCACAATTCCCGTTTCAAATGCAGTGATATCTTCATCTGTCACAGGGACATCCAATTTTGCATGGTACACCTTAGATACGTTACTTTTGGGAGACAACATTTTATGTGCAAAATCCCCATCATCTGTAATAATTAAAAGTCCCTCCGTATCGCGGTCCAGTCTTCCTGCGGGAAATAACCCACGGCGGCGATATACTTCAGGCAATAAGTCCAGTACTGTTTGCATACGGCTGTCCCTAGCTGCACTTAGTACCCCTGCGGGTTTGTTCATCATAAGATATAAATGGCGTTTAAATTGCAGCGGAATACCATTGACACAAATTTCATCAATGTCTCCATCCACTTTCGTATCAGATTTTTTCACAACAAGGCCATTTACCGTAATTGTCCCTTTCCGTATCAGCAATCCCACGTCTTTTCTGCTTCCTATATTTTGAGATGCAAGAATTTTATCCAAACGTTCTTTCATATTTCCATACGCTCCTGTTATCAGTCGCTTTATTTTATCATACTTTTCCTGCAAGAGAAAGCCTTATCAGTCTGTTGGATACGCCGTGGTGGGAATTTCTCCTTTGGATTGCTGCGAAGCCTCCTCAATCTCAGATGCTATCATAGAACCGGATAATGGATTGGTCTCCTGTGAGCCTTCTCCCATAAAACCATACATGAACCCATCTAACTCGGCAGAGCTGATATCGCCTCCTATGACTTTATCATGATAAATTAGCAGTGTTGCATGCACAATGGTATCCTGCCGCTGATAATTTGTAATTTGATATACCACTTTTTTCACTGTTTTTCCTGCATATTTGGTAAGGTCCATTCCTTGTGTTTTTTGTAATTCATTGTAGCGTTCGTACACCTGATTGAACTGTTGAGGAATGACAATTTCCTCAATAGATACGGGTTCCTGCTCTACTTCCCATCCAAATTGTTTTAAAAAGTCGATTCTTTGTTCGTTTTCCCCGGCTTGTATCGAATATTGTGCGCCTGCCACCATAACCCATGTTTCTCCTTTAAAATTAAAATAAATAATCACGGATACAATGATAGCTGCAATGATTCCCAAAATAACAATAACCGTTAATTTTATTTTCGGTTTTATGGAACATATCAACACAATAACCACACCTTTCCATAATAAAATCATATGTTCCATAAAGAACCATCATGACTGAAAAGCGTGAATCTTTTCCCTTTTTCTTTTATGTGCGGTTTATGTTACATAAATAGAAAACGCGATAAAGAAAAAAGAACTTTTCAAACGAAAAGTTCCTGTTCTTTCTTATTGATAGAGCACATAAATATGATACTCTCCATTATTATCCGCTTTTAACAGAATATTAAAACGATGCCCATCCATACTGCCGGTACTGCTTGTTACTGACTGAGCCGCATTATCAATCATCCAAGCACATTTGCTCCAAAGTGATTCCGGTGCATCTTGATACCAGCCGTCTCCTGTATATTCTTCAAAATATTCAGCAGAATCAGCCGACAACGCAGTATCCAACGTAAATCCTTTTCCTATTCCGTAAGCTACCATATCTGCATAAATAGCATCTTTGTCGTAAGGGGCATCATAAGCGGTTTTTGCACGTACCGTTACAACACAAGCAGAAGATTTTCCATTGGAGGTAGTCGCTGTAATCACTGCCACACCCGGAGATTTTCCTGTTACTACACCGCTTTCTACGGTTGCTACAGATTCATTGCTGCTTTTCCATGTTATCTTTTTATCCGTTGCCTGATTAGGATATACTTCTGCTGTTAGTGTCACTGTTTTTCCTACCAACAACTTTTTGTCTACAGCATCCAAGGATACCTTACCTACAGCGGTTGTTGTGTTGTTTTGACCATTGTTTGTACCGTTTCCGCCATTATCTGTACCGCCATTGGTATTTCCTCCCTCTAAGCTTCCTTGCGTACCGGTTCCACCTGTCACTCCGTCATAATTCGGATCGATATAAACAGGTTTTTGTACACCGCCGCCTTCTGCAAGTTCACTCTCTGTTGAAGAAGTATCCTCCATAGAACTGACTTCACTGGCATCACCTGAGGCCGGCTGGTCTTTTCCCGGCTGTCCTCCTGCCAGAAAAATGGAACATAATGTAACAATTAAAACAATGAGAATGCATACAATAACTGTAATGATAATGGCAATCTTTCTTTTTTTATGATGGTCCGTCGGCACTTTTGGCTCTGTGGACGCCTTTGGCAATTGTTCTTTTTCGCTCATTTCAAACTCCTTCTCAATCAAATCATATGTAACTATGCCAATACAATATGAAAACGCTATTATTTTAACATAGTACAGCCGATTTTTCAACGAAAAATTATACTAATAGTAAAAACTAAGATGAATATTCCATTTGTATGCGTTTTTGATACCATAAATTCCATATAAAAACAGCAGCAAAAAATCTCGCTGCTGTTTTTATGATATATTAAGATTTTTCCGGCAATAACAGCGGCAGACGCACCGTAAATGTAGTTCCTACCCCGGGCGTGCTTTCCACACTTACTTCTCCGCCATATAATACTGCCAAATGCTTTACGATAGACAAGCCAAGCCCCGTACCTCCAATTGCTCTTGACCTACTGGTATCTACACGATAAAAACGCTCAAACAATCTGTTAAAATGTTCTTCTTCAATTCCAATTCCTGTATCTTGAATGCGAATCACTGCCATTTGTCTCGATTCCTCTGCAGTAATTTTAACAGAACCGTTTGGTTTATTGTATTTGATTGCATTTTCAATCAGATTACCAAGCATTTGCTGCAAGCGTGATGAGGAACATGCAACACAAATGCCGTCTTTTAACTCTACCTTGAGAGTAATGTTCGCTTTTTCGGCAATTGGGTATAATCTTGCCACTGTTTCACGGATTTCCTGGGCTACATCACACCGTTGCTCTGTACTGTCGGGCTTTGCATTTTCAATCTGGGACAATACCAACATGTCATCAATTAAATGATGCAACCGTTCCGCTTCGATATCCAAAACATCATAGAAATATCTGCGGGTCTCCTCATCTCTGTCAGCACTTTTGAGCAATTCAATGCTGCCGCGTATTGCTGTAAGCGGTGTTTTCAGCTCATGCGTCACATTGGCAACAAATTCACTCCGCAGCTGTTCCAACTTGCTGACATGAGTCACATCTGCAATTACCGCCAGTACCGCCGATTCTTTATTATTCTGAATGGGGGTTGCATAAACCGTGAAGATTCGTTCCCCCTGTGGGCTTGCTGCTGAAACAACAGTATCTTTGATTACTTTTTCTTCTTTTAATGCTTGATTCATAAATGCGGCAATTTTACCAACCAATAGACTGCCTTCAAAAGATTTACCTGTTTGTAACGTGGTAACTCCAAGCATTTGTTTGGCACTGTCATTCAAGAACAAAATCATATTATCTGCATTTACGGCAAGTACACCGTCATGCATTCCTTGCAAAACACCTTCCAATTGATGCTGTTTGCTCTTCATTTCGTCAATTGCGTGCTGTGTATTATCTGCCATTAAATTAAATGTACGAGCCAAATTTCCCATTTCATCCGTGTAAATTCCCTCTACACGACTGGTATAATCTCCCTCTGCAATTTTTAAAGAAGCATCTGATAGCTTTTTCAGCGGTTTTGAAAGTTTGGTAAAAATCACCCATGTCACCAGCACTACAATGATACTTCCTACAACGCCTGCAATCATGGCATACATCCATACCATAGTAACTGCATGGTTCATTTCCTCTGTAGGCAACGCTGCCCTTAAAAAATAACGGTCTCCCACTTGTACCGCAGCATAATAATATTCTTTCTGAACGCTGTCACTTTTGCGGGTGTCATAGCCAATATCTTCTTTTTGTGCTTGCTGTATTTCAGGGCGATAAAGATGATTTTCTGCAGGAAGTGTGCCTTGTTCGCCGATTCCGCTGTCTCCAATGACATTTCCTCCGGAATCTAAAATGGTAATTCGGATTTCTTGACCTTTTTCCTGCAATTCTTTTCCTATTTTAACGGCGAACCCTTGAGGATCTTGTCCAATATCATCTACCTGAGATTCCATCATCGCCAATATGGAATCCAGTCTCCGCGTAAATTCCAATTGATATTGATCCTGAACCAATTTGGCTGCCAAAGCAAACGCAACAAGAAAGCCGACTATGATAATCGCTGCTGTACTTGCCATCAAGCGCTTTCTCATAATCGGCCCCCTTTATTCACCAACAAATTTATAACCAACCCCACGCACTGTTTGTAACAGCTGCGGCGTATCCGGATTATCTTCAATTTTTTGACGCAGATAGCGCACATGCACATCTACTGTACGGGTATCTCCAAAATATTCCACTCCCCATACTCTGTCCAGAAGCGTATCTCTTGTCAATACTCGTCCGGAATTGCGCATTAACATAACCAATAAATCAAACTCTTTTGCAGTAAGCTCTATTGACTTATCACCTTTAGTTACAGTGTGCGAAACAATGTCGACAGTAATATCTCCGCCCTTAATTTTTTCTTCTTGCTGCGGTGGAACTTGATTTTCCGTACGACGCAGCACCGCGCGTACACGTGCGCAAACTTCTTTTACGCCAAACGGTTTTACAATATAATCGTCTGCTCCCAATTCAAGTCCCAATACCTTGTCCACTTCGGCACCACGTGCGGTAAGCAACAAAATAGGAATATATTTGGTGTCTTCCTCGCTACGCAAAGAACGGCATATGGTCAAGCCATCCGGGGGCGGCATCATCCAATCTAAAATGATAGCGTCCGGTTTTCGCTTTTGAATTGCTTCCAATAGAGAATTACCATCTGTAAACGTAGCTGTCTCAAAGCCTTCATCTTTGAGACCAAACGCTACTAATTTACAAATATTCGGTTCATCGTCTGTCACATAAACCAACGCCATATTTTTCTCCACCCTTTATTATGATTCTTCTTCAGAATCGTTTCCTGCACGTACATACGGACTGGACAATTCGTGCTTGTTCAAGTCAGGATGTTCGCCTGTTTCAATATAAATAACCCACTCTGCAATATTGGTTGCATGGTCGGCCATGCGTTCTGCATATTTTGTAATCAATAATAAATCTACATCGCCCATAACATTGGAACTTTGAGCGATTGTGCTGCTGATTTCCAAAATCACCTTGGAAAATAAATTATCTACATAGTCATCACTGGCACAAATATCTTTTGCTTCTTCCACATCACGACTGATAAATACATCCATAGCGCGGCGGAACATATCTCTTGCCGCTTCCATCATTTGAATAATTTTGGATACAATCAGACTGTTTCCGTAAACTTGTCCCGTGCTTAAAATTTCACAAACATCAGCACATTGGTCGCCTTCGCGCTCAATATCGGTCAAAATTTTCAAACATGCGGCAATCATTCTTAAATCTTTTGCAATTGGCTGCTGCAATGCAATTAAATTTAAGCATAAGATTTCCGTTTTATGCTCTTTACGGTCAATTTCATGGTCATGCTCTGCAACATACTTCGCTTTTTCTATATCTACTGTACGCAGACATTCAATTGTTTTTTCAAATCTGTCATCTACAGTGTTGCCCAAATCAGTCATTTCTCTAACAAGTTCTTCCAATTCATGGTCAAATAGTTTTCTTGGCATACCTGTTACCTCCAGCCTTTGAAACGTATTGTTTCATATAGTATATCCATAATATCTTAGCATTTTTCTATGGAATTGTAAACATTTCCATAACATAACACAAAATTAACCAAAACGGCCGGTAATGTAACGTTCGGTTCTTTCGTCTTTTGGATTATTGAACATGGTTTGTGTATCCGTATATTCCACAATTTCTCCTGTTAGGAAAAACGCTGTTTTATCCGCAATACGTGCAGCTTGTTGCATATTGTGGGTTACGATAATAACCGTATATTTTTCACGCAAATCATCCATCAAATCCTCAATTTTCAAAGTAGAAATTGGGTCCAAAGCGGATGTTGGTTCATCCATTAAAATAATATCGGGCTCTACAGCCAACGCACGTGCAATACATAAACGCTGCTGCTGTCCGCCGGACATACCCAATGCGGATTTTTTCAAACGGTCTTTTACCTCATCCCATAACGCTGCACTGCGAAGAGAACTTTCTACAATTTCGTCCAGCTTGGATTTTGCTTTGATACCGTGTACCCTTGGGCCATAGGCAATGTTATCATAAATAGACATTGGAAATGGATTTGCTTTCTGGAACACCATTCCTGCACGTTTTCTCAACAGATTGATATCTGTACGAGGGTCGTAAATATCCTCTCCGTCAATGGTAATTTTACCAGTAATTTTACAACCGTCTACCAAATCGTTCATACGGTTTAATGTCTTCAAACAAGTAGATTTACCGCAGCCGGAAGGACCGATAAACGCAGTTACTTTGTTTGCCGGAATATCAATATTAAGACCCTTTAATGCATGAAAATCGCCGTAATATAGATTCAAGTCTCTAACGGAAACTTTTGCGTTGGGATTGATTTCTGTACTACTCATGTGCTACTATCCTTTCTTTAATACCTTAGAAAGCAAGCTTGCCAAACGGTTTAATATAAAGATAAAAATTAATAAAACAGAAGCTGTTGCAAATGCAACGTTCAAGGCATCCGGAGAAGCCGCTTCTCTTGCTGTTTGATACAAATGCAATGTAAGTGTACGTCCGCTGGACATAATTTGAGAAAAGAAACCGCTCGGCATATTGTAGGATAAACCTGAAGTAAACAGCAATGCAGCCGATTCACCAACAATACGGCCCATTGCCAAAATGACCGCTGTCAATACGCCCGGCATAGCGCAAGGCAAGACAATTCCCATAATAACACGGAATTTTCCGGCACCCAGTGCCAAAGCACCTTCTTTATAGGAACCCGGAACTGCCAGTAACGCTTCCTCGGTTGTACGAATGATAGTCGGAAGCACACAAATGGCCATGGTTAAGCAGCCGGCAATGATAGATGTTTGCAGTCTGAACAAAATACAGAATACCGTATAACCGAACAGACCAAATATGATAGATGGAATGCCGGAAAGAACTTCTGTAGTAAAACGAATTGCACGAACAAGTTTTCCCTGCTTTGCATATTGCGTCAGATAAATTGCCGCAGAAATACCAATCGGAGCCGATATCAACAAGGTAATGACTACAATATATAAGGTATTAATAATCATAGGTAGAATACCCTTCATACTTGCCCTTGTTTCCGAATACGGTGAAGAAAGGAACGACCATGTGATATGGGGAATACCATTCCATAAAATATAGCCGATAATCCCAATCAAAGCCGCTACTGTAATGGCAGTTGCGGTGTAAATGACAACTCTTAATACAATATCAGAAGTATGTCTTTTTTTCTGATATAACGATTGCGGTTTATGGGGTTCCGGATTCTGTGCTGTATCTTGAGACACAGCTGCAGCATTACTTGACATTCACTTTCGCTCCTTTCCTTGAAATAATTGTGAAGGAGATATTTACAATCATAATAAAGATAAATAACACCAAACCGATTGCAAATAATGCCTGTCGATGTAGACCTGACGCATAGGACATTTCCATTGCAATACCGGTTGTTAAAAATCTTGTGGTGCCCAATAAGGTCGGCATATTGGCAACATTACCTGCAACCATAATCACAGCCATAGTTTCACCAATTGCTCTGCCCACGCCTAGAATAACACCTGACAGAATACCTGACCTTGCTGCTGGAATGGTCACTTTAAAAATGGTTCTGATTGGTGTAGCCCCCAGTCCCAATGAAGCCTCTCTGTAAGACTTTGGTACAGCTCTGAGTGCGTTCTCAGTAACGTTTACAATGGTTGGTATTACCATAATCGCCAAAATAATAATCGCCGCCAGCAAACTGTCGCCAATGGTTTTACCCGGGAACATGGCTCTGATTGCGGGAACAATCACAAGCATGCCAAAGAAACCGTATACAACCGATGGGATACCTGCCAACAATTCAATTGCCGGATGAATAATTTTTGCAACTCTTGGTCTTGCAATTTCGGTCAAAAATACTGCAGTTAAAATACCAATTGGAACGCCTATGATAATTGCGCCCACAGTACCGCAGATAGAAGCTAAAATTAAAGGTAAAATACCAAACTGATTGGTAGAGGCATCCCACGTGGTACCGAATAAGAACTTGAAAACACCTATCTCCGCCATAGCAGGAATACCTGCTGAGAAAATGTACACTGTAATGGTTAATACTGCCGCAATAGATACGCATGCAAACGTAAGGAAAATTGCTCTGGCCAACTTCTCAACACCCTGTGTGGAGAGAGAAAGAACTGCGCAAACCAACCCGGCTACCAAAACGTAAATAAACGGAACCATATAACCAACTGTAACGTGACTAATGTTTAAAGCAGTAACGTCAGATTGAATGCTTGCCGTTGAAATTAATACCACAAGCGGTGTAATTGCAGAAATAATAAACGATAGTCCCGACAAAACCGGACGTTTAAAGAAAATAAGAATGGTACCTGCCAATGCAAATACAGCACCGGCAATGACTGCAATTCTAATCAAAACTGGGATACCAATCAAAGCGCTGGTTGTACCGGTTTCCACACGGAATCCACTTGCAATTAATAAATCCAAACCACTGGTTACATATTTTGTATCCTTAAATACAAACTGTGCATACGGCAGGAAAAACATGACAACTGATCCGACACCAAATACCATTGTGATGATGCGCTTAATCAAATTCACTTTTTCCAATTTTTTTTGAGCCGTAAGGTCATTCATTGAAATACCCATTACTCCACCAATTCCTTCTTCCAACTTACGGTTATGCATTACCCATTTTTATTGGCTGTGCCAATTAAACCAACATCTTTAATAATTTGCTGCCCTTCTGAGGATTCTATAAATTCAAACCATGCATTAATTAACGCACTGTCTGTTCCCTTTTTATAAATCTGGATAAACGGACGCTGTACGGTATAAGTACCGTTTTCTATATTTTCTTCCGTTGCCTCGACACCGTCTACTTTACATGCTACTACACTGTCGTTCAAAGATTCCAGCGAAACGTATCCGATTGCAGAAATATCACTGGATATTTTGGTAACAATTTCACCGGTTGAAGAAAGCTCTGCTGCATATACCGGAGATTCTATGCTGAAAATAGATTCAAATCCATCTCTGGTTCCGGATGCAGCCTCTCTTCCCAATGTGGTAATCGCTTTATTCTGGCCGCCAAGCTCACTCCAGTTTGTGATTTCACCTGTAAAAATCTTTTCGATTTGTTCTGTTGTCAAATCCTGTACCGGATTGTCTTTATGCACTGCAATAGCAATTCCGTCAATCGCAATTTGCTTTATCTCAAATTCATCCGGATTTTCACTTTCTTTTAAATCTCTGGACATATCTCCAATCAAAGCAATACCCGAACGTACAGAGTTTGGTGCATCACCGGAACCGGTTCCGCTTTTTTCTACAGAAACACCGGGATACTTTTCGCTGAATGCCTCTCCCAAAGCTTGGCACACTCTTGTCATAGAAGTAGAACCGTTTAATGTTAATTTACCTGCAACTGTTCCACTCATATCCTGGCTTTCAGATAATTTGGTTCCTACAATTTCAGGACCGCAGCCTGTAAGTAAACCAACTGAAGCTACTAATATTATTATGGTAAGCAGGGATAAAAATCTCTTCATCCTTGTTTAACCTCCAACCACTCATTTTATGTCTGTTCTATTTTAATTCTACAATGTTAAATCTATGTTAAATTCCTTTTAGAAAGTTCTAAAAAAGTTCATAATTGGTGTTCTTTTCATATGTAAACCATAGTAAATCTTAAAAATATAGTTATGATAAAAAAGGCAAAAGCACTATGAATCTCATAGCGCTTTTGAAATATTTCACGTAACTTTGCTTTTATTGTATTAAATTTTTAAATTTGGTCTTTTACAATCTCTTTCAGTTGTTCAGGAAACACAATTCCTCTCACCAATTTATAATATAAACGCTTTGCATCAATCGTGCTTCTGGTAATTTGCTCACATTTAGAGCAAAGTGTCTCATTTTCTTTTTCTTGCAGTATTGTAATGGAGTAACCTTCTTTCCTGCTTCCTGTTAAATAATACTTTAAAATACATTTTCCGTGATCAACCACAACTCTCCCAAATAATCTTCTCATTTACATTCTCCTATTTTCAAGCTTAATGGTAAAACAAATTTCGTGAAATATTTTCACTATTATCATACGTAATCGCAAACAAAAACACAATCAAAACAATACTGAAAATGTGTAGAAAATATCAATACTGCCATATATACGGGAAGCAAAGCAGAAAAAGCATATATCTTGTTACTTCCTATTTTATTACAAGATTGTAATTACTTGAGTGTTGAAGAAAAATGTAAAACTTTACATAAATGATATAAAAAACATAACTCTTTTTAAACACATTAAATCTTAAAATAGCATTTGGTCTATTATGTACTCACATTCAACAATTTCAACGATTTTCAACTAAACAAGCAAATTTGTAATTTATTTACAAATGAATGAAATAATTTCACACTTTATGTTATTTATCTTAACAATTTGCTTATATTAGAATAGCAACATGGCAAATTTTGTATTTAAAGGGTGAAATTTATGAAAAAGAACAGACGTACGAAAAAATACTATTTACTTCTTGCGGTTGCTTTATTGTCAATCGCAAGCTTATTATGCGGAGCAACATTAATTGGAATTTCTATGAATACACCTACAGGTACAAAACTAAACATTTCAGTTGGGTCTTCCACACAGTTGATTCCAAAGAAAGATGAAGGCTATTTTTTAATTCAAAATCAAGATCAAGGAACTTATATTGCTTTGTTAAGTGAACAAGGATATGTTTTGCAGGAACAAACATTTAACATAAAATATAATGAGATTTGTTATTCCGCTGATTATTTATATATTTTACTGTCAGATTCAGAACATAATTCATCTATTATTACTTATCATTTATCTGATACATCAGTGACAAATTATCAAACTACAGAATTAAGTACAGCTTTATGTTCTTTTACAGCCTCTCAGGATGGAACCATATATGGTATTAACTACTGGGACAGACACAGTCTAATCGCTTATACCAACGTAGCAGAGAAAAATTCTGCTCTGCCAATTCCTCTAAATAGATTTGAAGTACCTGTAGATAATTTATGTATCTCTCCGGATGATATGCTTTATGTGGCATTAAAGGATATTACAGATGTATATACTGCATCTGCTGCTCAAGGACTGCCTTATCATTTTGCCTTACATCAAACAGATACAAATGTACCATTTTTCTTCCCACATACGCTTTCAAATGATATACTATTTGATCGTAACGGTTATTTCTATGAATTAAACACTGAACAAGCTCCATTATTTACTTTATTGAGTAATACTCGTTATACAAACGCATGTCTTCTTACGGATACCAGTATATTAGCTTCTCTTGCCTCAAAAGAATATTTAGAAGAATTGGATTGTAACGGAACCGTACTAAATCGTTATCAAATAAAAGGAGAATGCATTGCACTGGCGACAAATGTAAAAGACACAGGTATTTTATTGAAGCAGGAAGATTCGCTTTATTTCGTTACGCTATCCGAACTTAGCCGTATAGAGGATACACCTGACAGTTCTAAACCTAATTCTTCAGAATTTCATCCTGTCTCCAGTACAACAAATGAAAGTGACCACGAAAATGACCAATCTTCTCACTCTGATTCCTCTTCCCCCAATTATCCTTATCAACTCGAGAGCGATACATTCTTAATAGACCGCAGCAACAATATCATTTTCTTGCCTCCATCCACCACATTTGCTGTGTTACGAGACAGTTTGAACTCAACAAAAGATACCATTATTATGAGAAATCTAAGCGGTACTACGATAAATAGTGGAAATCTTGGCACAGGCTATACGGTTGCTCTTCAAATTGATGGCTCAATTATAGACAAACTTACAATTATAGTAAAAGGAGATATTAACGGAACCGGTACTGTCAATTCCAGAGATGTACAATTACTTTATGACCAATTAAACGGTTCTGAAACATTATCTGACATTCAGTTACTGGCCTGCGATATGAACCGTGACGAACTGATAGACACCAGTGATCTATTACTGCTGAAACAGCAAATTGTCTCCGCACAATAAATAAAAAAGGACGAGGGAAATTCCCCGTCCTTTTTATTTCAATTATAGAGAAGCTAAAACTTCGTTACATTTTTTAACAACGTCTTCAGCAGTTACTGTACCTCCACAGCAGCAACCGCAGCCACCGTCTTTTCCTTTTTCAAATACTGTAACAATATTTTTATTCATATCATATGTAGTATGATTTGCTTTTGGACAATCATTGGTATCTTCAGCCCAAATATAACCATTGTCTGTATTAAAGTACAATCTTACCCAACCGGTCTTTTCATTATATCTTTCTGTTTCATTTTTAATGTCTTGAGAAAGTGTTACTTCTTTAATAGCCATAATAAATCATCCTCCGTTTTTACATCTATAAAATGTACCCTTAGTTTATCATACTAAAGTCAAGAATTCAATACTTACTGAACATCAAAATAGGAAGAAATATATATAACCCAAGGATTAATTTATAAACTATATGTTAGAAAAAATTTTTATTAAGCCAGTATTTTTCCTTCCGGAAATAGTTTACGAAAAATAAATCGTAATAGCGGACCTGCAATCAATAACTGAAACGGCAAAGCCATTGCTAAGTTTCTGGGAAGAATCATTAAATATTGCCATCCAATGGTACTCCAATTCCCTGTTGCTATACAAGATTCAATTGCACCAAAGGCAGACATAATAATAACCATAGGTAAAATAGTGCAACATGTAATTGCGATAATAATTTTCCATGGTTTACTTGTCGGTTTTATAAGGAAACGAAATGCAAACCATTCTGCGAATTTGGAAACAATCAATTTCTCTGCTAAAAACGCTACTAAGTACGCAAGTGGAAACGCCAACCAAGCCTCCTGTAATACTTCTAAGGATAGTCCTCCGTAAACAATAGCCATATTATAGGTACACATCCAAATAGCCATAATAAAAACCATCAGCACTGAATAAATTAAATCTTCTCTTTTATTCTGCGGCATTATAGATACCTCCATTTTTATTTTGTGCTGACATTTATTGTATACACTTTTTTGCCTCTAATGTAATACCCTATTTTATTTTCAGCGTTATTCACAACATATAACGCACGATATCTTGTATATTTTTTCTATATAAATATATACATATTTGCACTTATATTCATTTTGGTTCACTTTTATAATTCCATTTTTAGACATTTGCTTCATCTATAAAAATATAGAAAATTTTTATAATAAGCTTAAAAGAAATGAAGTTTTCATTGATTTTACAAACATCTCTCTATCATTTTATCACTAAGTCCATCATGGATAAAAAAATATTCCATATGATCATGACGTATTCTAAAATGCAGAGCCAATTATTCCATCGCATAAAAGACAGAATAATCTTTAGTTAGATATTTCATCAAACGATCTACTTAAATTATTTATCTCCTCCTTTTATGGTAATCAAATATTCGAATTAGAAACCTAATAAGTTATATAAAATAAATAAAACCGGTCACTTAAATCAAGTAACCGGAGAACTTGGAAAGGGTGGACACTTTAGATGTCACCTCCAATATCCATTCTATTAAATATCACAGATAAAACTCTTTAATTTTCCAATATTCTTTTGCAATATTCTATTTCCTCCAGAGTAAAAAGTTCACTATATTCCGTTTTTTGAGCAATGTATTCCATAGTTAAATCTAACCGATTTATAATGTAAAGAGTTGTAAATCCATCGGATACCTCACCTGTATCTCGGCCATTCTTAATTAATCTCTTTGCTGTTTCTACCCCACCGTATTGGTTAATCATCTGTAAAAACCGTGTAGGGTTATACATGCATTCCTCCTTCGCACGTTTGCAAATCTCTCTCATTTCTTTTTCAAAAATTAAGGCTAACTCTTCGTTCATGAACCTTATCTCCTTCAAATCATTATTCACTTTATTTTTCTGATTACTTAGAAACTAAACTCAACAAAATTAGAACCCAAATGAAAATAAGGTCGGGTGGTTTTAGATGTCTTTCCACACAACGATATCGTGGGCAAATTTATCCCACAACTTTCATGAAAACAATTTATAAAAAGCTGCATTTCAAAATTGAAATGCAGCTTTCGCTTGGTTGCGGGAGTTTGCACCATAGTTTACCTACGATTTTATTCTATTATATTGCTAAAAATCTTTAAATAAAAATCTATTATATAATTACATTGCTATTGATATATTAAAATGATATACTAACAATAATTTAAAAATAAATTTATAAAAATATAATTACTTTTTGGAGGAAAAATGAGTGATTATATTTTTATAAATTTATTTTTAAATTATTGTTAGTAATGCGCCATTTAAGAGATAATGGTGTTTATATCTCTGGTTCTAATCAAAAAAGACAACTTATTAATACAGGATATTATCACGGATATAAAGGATATCGTTTTTTTAAAGAGTCTTCAGCTCGTCTTCCTGTTTCCTCTTATCAAGATATTAATGCAATTATACAGTATGATACTAATCTAAAATCTCTCTTGTATAGCAAAGTTATGTTTTTAGAAACCGCACTAAAAAATATTGTATTAAATTCAATCATGTTAGAAATAAATTCTAGTAAAATCAGTGAGTTATTCCGTATTGGAGTAAGTAGTTATAAAAATTCAGATGCAACTGTTCCCCCAATCAAAAAGAAAAAATGTCAACAAAACAAACTTAATTTACAAGTTATGATTCAAAGTTCTATCTATAAAGCATATCAAAACGAAAATCCAAAAATAACACATTTTTACAATCACCCAAATCACAATGACGTTCCTCTTTGGGCTTTATTTGAAATATTAACTATGGGAAACTTCGGTTATCTAGTATCATGTCTTACTGTTTCAATCAGAGAAAAAATATCCACTGAACTTGGTTTAAAGCTTTCCTATGATACAAATAGGACTTTGTTGCAAACGTATATTTATCTTTTAAAAGATTTGCGCAATGCCATTGCGCATAATGATGTGGTTTATGACACACGTTTTAAAAGTTTTGATGCTCCCAAAGCAGCTAAAACATGTCTAGAACAAGAAATTAATATAAAAAATATTCAATTTAACTCTATTATCGATTATATTATTCTTATAACCTACATATTAAAATTATTAAAAATAACGAAAACAGAATTAAAAACCTTTATTCGTGATTTTGAAAATATAACAAAAGAATACCAAACTTCTGTAAAACAGGCAATTTATCTAAAAACAACTCAAGCAGATTTAAACACAAAACTTGAAAATTTAAAAAATTTTCTTTAGAATGTTGCATATTGTGTGATACTAATGTATAATATATTTATTAATTGGGGTGTATGTTTGCGGACTACACTTGGAGGAGATAGATTTTTTCTATCTCCTCTTTTTATTTATGTAAATATCAGGGCAAACTATTGACATAAAGCATATTTTGTATTACAATGTATTACAGATAGGGAGTGATTACAATGACTATATCCGTAAGACTAAACAATGAAGATACAGAACTATTTAAAAAATATGCAGAAATGCACAATATGTCCTTGTCCGATTTAATCAGAAACGCTGTTCTTGAAAAAATCGAAGATGAATACGACTTAAAATGTTATGAAAAAGCAATGGAAGAATATAAGAAAAATCCTGTCACTTACACACATGATGAAGTTGTAAAAATGTTGGAGCTTGATTGATGAAATATTCTGTAGAATACACGCCAAAGGCTGTAAAAGAATTAAAAAAACTTGATAAACACACACGCAGTCTAATTATTGGTTGGATTGAAAAAAATCTGATAGACTGTGAAAATCCACGCCAGCACGGAAAAGGGCTGACGGCTAACCGTAGTGGGCAATGGCGGTATCGTATCGGAGATTATCGGTTGATTGCTGAAATATCCGACAATACCATTACAATACTGATTTTAAACGTAGGACATAGAAAAGAAATTTATTAAAGGAGAGGGAAACCTCTCTTTTTTTGTTTAAATATATAAACGTTCTTTCATGTGCTGAAAATGCTCTTGTTTTATGATTGTTTCATCTGTGTTGGGATAGCCCTTGTGTAGTTCCGTGGTAATATATTCATCAAAGAATGGTTTTAACAGTCGTAAACCTTTACCACTCCGCATACGTCTAAATGCTTTTTTTGTTTCTTGTCGGACGGTTTCTGCGCACAAAGACAATTCTTTTCCAATCTCTTTAAAACTTCTATTGTCATAATATACAGATAATAAAATTTTTCGTTGGCGGTCGGTACAGGTGTCCAATGCTTCGGTCAACGCTTCTCTTAATAACTCATTATCTGTTTTTTCTTCCACGTTCTGCATTTCTTGTGCTGCGCTTTCGTCCTCAATAATATCAGATAAATACAAATCGCTATCTTCCCCCGTTGGAATGTCTAAACTGTCACAAAAATTTAATGTATCTCTTTTACTTGTTTTTTGTCCAAATAGTGCGTTTATCGCCTTTTTAAGATGATATTTTAAATAACTGTTAAAATTATACTCTTTGTCTGGTTTAAAGGCTTCTACGGCTTTTAAAAAGACAAAATAACATTCCTGTGTGAAATCTTCAAGCGTTACTCCTTTACGTGAACAGAAATCACAACCATAATGAGTATAAGCGCGATTACACATAAAATATAATAACTTGTACACCTGTAACCATAATTTTTCCAGTGCCAGCTTGTCGCCCTGCTGTGCCTGTACCGCTAGTTCTTCATTTGTCATATTTCTGCCCCTTTCTCTTTTTAGTAAAAAAAGTTCGGAAAAACTCTAAATAAAAAGTCCTCCGCTGGGCCACATCACGCATAAAAGCGGAGAGGTGCGGGAGGTCCTTTTTATACATATTTACTTGTAAACTAAGAATTAGGCTTCTCCACCGAACCAAAGATTTTTCGCTTCTATTGGCAAACGGTATGTTCCTACCCACAACGGCGGGAAATTTCCGTTCGGAGTGTCTATTGTCGTAAATACAGCAAATTCTTGTTTGCCGAATACAGAGTCGTTTGTTTCAATCGTATCGGCTGCAAGCGTACCTTTTACGCGCGGTTGTCCCTCTAACTTTAATTGGTATAATCTGCACATATATGTCTTGCTGTCGTCAAAAACATTTTTAGCCATGTTTATTCATCCCTTTCTCAAAAGCATTTTGAGCCACCTTGTCCAGCTCTTTTTTATAGGTGTTTACACCTTTTTCAGCCCACATGAGAGAAGCGTTGGAGTTTTCATCTTTGGACGGTGTTCCTGTATAATACAGCTTTCTGGCAAAATCTTCTTTTTCCCAAATTGCAAGACCTTTTTGTGGCTGGCTGGCTTTCAATGCGCTGTCTTTCAACTCTCCTTGGTCTTGTCGCACAAAAATGTTTCCATACTCGATAACGGATTCCGTCACAGCTACTTTCATTGACTGTGCTCCCGCATTGATTTTTGCAGTTATCGCACCAAGATTACGTTTGATTTTTACATTTGCCATTAATTAGCCTCCTAATATTTCTAACGCCTTATAGTTTATTGGATTCGGTTCCCCGAAATTCTGTACTGAACTTTGAACCGCTATTGAATCAACACCCGCACCCCAACCGAAACCACTCATATTTTCAATGGTGCTAAGCGCAGAATTATAAAAAAACTGAAACGCCTCTTTTTTACTTTCTTTGGTTGGGATAATTACGTCTATATAATCGCCCATTTTGAAAGCATTCTCCGTGTTTTTTAAATTATGTTTTTCGGCATATTGGGCGAGCAAAAGACACATTGTCCCATTTCCGTTGTGTTTTTCTACAAGTCTTGCAAATTCTTCTTTTGGCAAATCCAAATTTGAATATCAGTAAATTATGACCTCTCAACAGAGGTTACAGTGTTTTAATAAAATCCTCCAAAAGCCTTGAAAATAAAGGATTTATCGCAATGTGTCTGCCTTATCTCTTTATACGGTTACACACAAGTTTACTCTTTCCCTCATTGCTCATAAGGGCAAATACAAGGGCAAGAAAATCTCATAACAAGATATAACAAAGTGTGGCAATCGGAGAACTGTGATGTATGTGCGAATATATTATAACGGAGGATTTTTCAATGGACAAGTACATTTACGATGATAAAAATGGTCTGTGGTATGAACTGCAAGGAGATTATTATATCCCATGTCTTATCTTACCAGCCGAAAAAGAACAGCCTATTGGTTTGTGGGGACAGCGGCACTTGCGGTATCTGAAAGAATACCGCCGAGCCACCTACATAACCTTGTTCACAAGCGGCAGACTGAACAATTACCTTGCTGACATCGACAGGCAGGCGCAGGAACGCATGGAAAGGCTCACAGAGCAGATGAAACGGGTGCAGGGTATTACGGAGCAGTTAAAGGCGGAAAACGCTTTGGAATGGACACAGAGAATGAATAACATACGGGCGTGTGCAAAGGAGATTGTGGAAAAAGAAATCATCTTTGCATAAGAAGACAGCGGTAGGATTTAGTTTTCCTACCGCTGTTTCACTTAAATCAAAAAAATATATTGACATTTTTCTATGTGTTGCATATAATAACACATAGACATTTATCTATAGGAGGTGATTGAGAGAGATGGATGAAAAAAGAATTGCGGCAATTTTCAAAGCGTTTTGTGATGAAAACCGCATTAGGATTATAAAACTGCTGCGTTCAGGTGAAAAATGTGCTTGCAAGTTGCTAGAAGAAATCAATGTCACGCAGCCTACGCTTTCCCACCATATGAAAATTCTTTGTGACGCTGAAATAGTTGTCGGGCGCAAAGAGGGAAAATGGACACACTATTCTATTTCAGAAAAAGGTGTGGAGCAGGCAAAAGAATGTTTGCGGCAGTTGACAACACTTGATGTTGAAAGCGAAAACAAGTCGTGCTGTGAAAAGTGAGGAAGTTTATTGATTGCTTTTCCGCACGGCTTATATTCGGGACGATAAATCGACATATTTCAATATAACTATATGAAAGGGGCTTTTTATGGAGACACTAAAAACAATTTGGGACTTTTTTCAAAATGAAGTCCTTGGTATGAACTGGCTGAATCGCCTCATTGAAACATTTTTGAACGCTTGCGGTTTAGATACCACGGGCAAAATAGGAGGAAGTGTTCAGTTTTTCATCTATGATACTGTAAAAATTATGGTACTGCTCGGCGTTTTGATTTTGATTATCTCGTATATTCAAAGTTATTTCCCGCCCGAAAGAGCTAAAAAGATACTCGGCAGATTTCACGGAATATGGGCGAATATCATCGCCGCTCTGCTCGGTACGGTAACACCGTTTTGCTCGTGTTCTTCCATTCCGTTGTTTATCGGGTTTACAAGCGCAGGTTTGCCGCTTGGCGTTACATTCTCCTTTTTGATTTCTTCGCCGATGGTTGACCTCGGAAGCCTTGTCTTACTGATGAGTATTTTCGGCTGGAAAGTTGCTGTTTTATATGTAATATTCGGTTTGGTAATCGCTGTGGCTGGCGGAACGCTAATTGAAAAGTTGCACCTCGATAATCAAGTGGAAGAATATATCCGAAACGGTCACTCGATTGATGTTCCGCAGGAGGAACTGCATTTCAAAGACCGTATGAAATTTGCGTGGGAACAGGTTGTTGAAACCGCTAAAAAGGTTGCTCCTTATGTTCTGATCGGCGTGGGCATTGGTGCTTTCATTCACAACTGGATTCCTGAAGAATTTATTGTCAAAGCACTTGGCGAAAATAATCCGTTTGGCGTAATTCTTGCTACGATAGTCGGTATTCCGATGTATGCGGATATTTTCGGTACAATTCCGATTGCAGAAGCCCTGCTTGCAAAAGGTGCTTTGCTCGGCGTTGTCCTTTCCTTTATGATGGGCGTTACTACGCTTTCGCTCCCTTCAATGATTATGCTTCGCAAGGCGGTCAAACCGAAACTGCTTGGTATTTTCATTGGAATATGTGCTGCTGGTATTATTATTGTAGGCTATCTTTTCAACGCAATACAATATTTAATTGTTTAATTTTAGGAGGTTATTATTATGGCATTATTTAACTTTGGAAAGAAAAAGGAAGAAGAAAAGAAAACACCTGCTTGCGCTTGTAGCTGCGGTTGTGCTGCCAGCGAAGCAGAAAGCATTACAAACGATTGCTGTCCTGATTTGAAAGAGGGAGAAATCTGCTGTATCAAAGTGTTAGGGGCAGGTTGTAAATCCTGTCACGAACAATTTGAATACACAAAGCAGGCAGTAAAGGATATGGGACTTTCCGTAGAGGTCGAATACATTACCGATATGCAGAAAGTAATGGAATACGGTGTTATGAGTATGCCTGCCCTTGTTGTCAACGAAAAGGTTGTTGCTATGGGTAAGGTTTTGAAAGCTGCTGATGTGGTTGCTCTGCTGCACAAGCTGGGGTTTTAACGATGGATAAGAAAAAGGTAGCCTTTATTTGTGTGCATAACTCCTGCCGCAGTCAGATTGCAGAAGCACTTGGAAAACATTTGGCGGGAGATAAGTTTGATTTCTATTCTGCCGGAACAGAAACAAAATCACAAATCAATCAGGACGCTGTGCGGCTTATGAAACAGCTTTATGGGATAGATATGGAGCAAAGCCAGTATAGCAAGACGATTGATAAAATCCCTACGCCCGATATTGCGATTTCAATGGGGTGTGATGTCGGTTGTCCCTATATCGGTAGAGCGTTTGATGATAATTGGGGACTTCCCGATCCGACGGGCAAAAGTGATGAATGTTTTATACAGGTCATTGAGAGAATATCTCAAAAAATAAAAGACTTGAAATTAGAAAAGTAACATGAAAGCCACAGAATGGATATATTGCCCTATCTGCGGCAATAAAACTCGCACAATGATACGGGAAGATACAGAATTAAGAAACTTCCCTCTCTACTGTCCGAAGTGCAAAAAGGAAACAAGCATCAATGCTCAGGATATGAAAGTCACGCTTGCAGAACACAAATAAGATTTTTATGTATGCCGCCGCATGGGTGATACCATAGCGGCGGTTTTTCGTGCCTATCGGCTGTCTCTGTCAAAGGATTTCTTTCTCTGTCTCGGCTGGTTTCTCTGCTTACCCTCCGCCTGAAGCTGACGCAGGCGTTTCAGCACGCTCTCTCGTTCAGGCGGCTTTGCCTGCTCTTTTTTGGCGGGTTTCTGTTTTTCCCTGACCTGTTGCTCCCATGCGGCAAGGTCACGATTGAACTGCTCCACAACAGCCTCCGCCTTACGGTAGGTTGCCATGTACGCCTGCACATCGGGATAACCGTCCTCTTTCAGAACATCGGGCAGTTTATCCAGCTTTTCAGCGATTTCCTTTTCTGTCCGCTGTATCTGCTCTGTGAGCGCCTTGCGCTCCTTACCCTTGAAAATCCCTTTTGTATCGGCAAGCTGTTGTTTCAGCTTCGGAAGTACCGTATCCTGCAAATGCCGGATTTCTTTCGCCTTATCCTGCGCCTTTATCATCAGCTTTTGCATGGTACGGAACTCTGCCATATCTATTTCAAGGACAGGCTTCGGCGGCATATCGTGTTCACGGATTAAGTTTTGCAGGAAGTCCTTAGCCTTGTTTACGATACTGCGGAACAGACCCGGCAGCCAGCCCTTGCTTTTGATAGACTGGCTCGCCTTTTCGTGTATCTCTGTCTGCTTGACTTCTAAAATCTTTGCTTCGGAGATACCTGATAATAACGCCATATCCGCTGTCCTGTTCCATTCCTGCCTTGCGGCATTATCGGCTTTGATTTCGTCCTCTTTGGGATTATTTTTGCCGATTTTCTTGGCCGGAAGATAGACGCTGTTTTTATCAAATACCTTTAAGTGCTGCTCAGGATCGGAGATATGGCAGTTAATAAGTTCTGTATACACTTCCTTTATCTCTCGGAGAAAAGGCTCTCCCTTAAAGCGTGTATCTTTGGTAGTAAACAGATGGCTTTCGTATACCTCGCCTTTTTTGATGACGGTACAGCCTTTCCGTATCTGCCCGTCCTCCCCCGTGATTTCCTTTTTGGTGCGGACACGCTTTCCAGTCTCGTCAAAGAACACGCTGCGGGAAGCAACCTTTACATCAGGTTCGGGGAGCAACCTCCTCTCGCTGAAAATCAGATGGATATGATAATTTGTCTTGCGCTTGTTGTGGTGGAGGGCGGACACGCACTCCACACCGTACCGCCTGCGGAACTCCTCTGTAAAGTCCGTGAGTACCTGCTGCGGCTCGTATTGCGTATAGATTTCGGGCAAGGCGATAATCAGTTCCCTTGCTTCGATACATTTGCCCTCTGTGCCGCTGCGCTGAAACTCCTGCTGGCTTTCCCTTGCAAGGTTGCTCCAAAAGGTGCTGTCGGCGGTGCGGTAGGTGGCATAGAGATTTTCCTGCCTTGCATGGCTTGTAATATACGATATTCGCCCTTTGACATTGGGCAGTTTTGACATCTGGATAAAACTGTGTCTCGGCATACATCATCTCCGTTTTCTGTTGTCAAGGTGCGTCCTTTTTTTGCAACCGTTTACGGTTGTGGCTGTCGCTGCGGCAGCGGTGACAGCCCCGTATCATACGCCGCAGGCGGTTGATACGGAAGCCCCCTGCAAGGGCGAAATACCCAGAGTACAAATCGAAGATTTGTGCGAGGGGTGTATTTCGCTCTCAAACGCCGAGGGCTTAGGGTTACTTTCCGAAAAGAGAATGGATGGTCATTCCACTCTGCGGACATCATCGGGCTTCAGAAGATTTCTTCCCTGATTGACCGTCAGAAACCGTTCCAGCGTGTCCCTGCGGATAATGGTCTTGCGCCCCACTTTGAGGACGGGCAGCTTTCCCCATTCCACCAGCTTCCGCATGGTGTTCCTGCCGATACCCGTACATTCTGCGGCTTCCTCTATGGTAAGTCCCATTTTGACTGCGCTCATTCTATCAACCTCCTTTTAGAATACTCATTTTGCAACTACTGTTTTATCATTATACTTATTCTGCCATCTCTTGTCAACCTATTTTGCAACCATTCATAGTTTATTTACAACTTTCATTGAGATAAAGGTTGCAAAATAAGTATCGGCGTGTTATACTGATACCAGTCAGGAGGTGAACACCTTGAAAAAAGAAACCACATTCACCGCAAAACAGGTCGGTAGGAGGATTAAGGAACGCCGCACAGAGTTAAACATTACCATGCCGGAACTTGGCAGGCGTGTAGGCGTGAACAAATCCACCATTCAGCGGTATGAAGCGGACGGAGTTGATCCGAAGCGCACAATGGTTATCAACGGTCTTGCGGAAGCGTTGCTCACAACTCCCGAATGGCTGACAGGTCTTTCCGATGATAAGGAATATGACACCTATACTCTTTGCCAGCGGGATATTGAGGAACACATCAGGAAATATCTGGACACAGTTTCCTATACAGTAAAGGGCGAGCCGCACCAGCAGCTTCTCACGACATTTCTCGGCAAGATGGTTGACCTGTATACGGTTATGACCTGCTACTTTGCTGATGCTATGGAGGAAGTTGACCGTGTGGCGGAGGACAAAGGGCTGAAAGAGTCTCTTGGACGGTACGCCATAGAGTCCGGGGCAATCATGGAACAGGTATACCGCAAGAAGATGGAAGTACCGATTGAGGATATGAAACGGTTTTTAGACGGGATTTTACATATCCACGATGAGGGGCGCACAAGAATGTCGATGGGCGCACTTTTCGGGATAGTGGAGGAAGCCGAAGAAAGGCTTTCCGAAAAAGAAAATTCCGTGGCACCTTGACAAGTAAAGACGCCAGTTGACTTTCACTGGCGGAAGTGACACAATTACTTTACGCACACCATATGTCACAGTCCCGATTGCCACGGATAGAAAGGAGTTTTTTATCTATGGCAAAAGGTTCTGTAAGAAAGAAAGGCAAAAAGTGGTACGGACGCTTTTATATTGAAGATGAAAGCGGCAGAAAAGTGCAGAAAGAGTTTGCAGGCACAGAGAGCAAGGCGGAAACAGAAGCCATGCTCCGCAAAGCGATAGCGGACTATGAGGAAAAGCAGTTTGTCGGGAAAGCGGAAAACATCACGGTAGGCGATATGCTGGATATGTGGGTAGAGGAAGAACTGAAACCCGGCAACTTAAGCAACGGGACGGTCATGTCCTATCAGGGAACGGTCAACCGTATCAAGCAATATCCCATTGGCAAACGCAAGCTGAAAACCGTGACCGCCGACCATTTGCAGGCGTTCATTGATTTTCTGAGCTACGGTGGGACAAACCCGGACGGGACAACTTCAAAGCCCATGAGCAAAGGATATATGCTCCTGTTCTCGGCGGTGTTGCAAAATTCCTTCCGCTTTGCGGTTTTCCCGAAAAAACTGATTACCTTTAACCCTATGCAGTATGTGAAGCTGAGGGGCAGGAAGCAGGAAACGGATATTTTCTCGGACAGTGAGGAAGATACTTCCAGTATTCCTACTATCACCCATGAACAGTTCCAAAAGCTGGAGGAATTTCTCAAGGCAAAAGATAATCCCGCCTTGCTGCCTGTGCAGATAGCGTACTACACGGGGCTTCGTATCGGGGAAGTATGCGGCTTGACTTGGCAGGATATTAACCTTGAGGAACAATATCTCACGGTACGCCGAAGCATGCGCTATAACGGAACAAGGCACACAACCGAAGTGGGAACGACAAAACGGAGCAAAGTCCGCACCGTTGATTTCTGCGACACGCTGGCGGCAATCCTGCGGGCGGCGAGAACAGAACAGCGCAAAAACCGTTTCCGCTACGGGGAGTTTTATCACCTGAACTACTACAAAGAAGTAAAGGAAAAAGGGCGCACCTATTATGAGGTTTACAGCCTGCAAAGGACAGAGGAAGTCCCGGAGGATTACAAGGAAATCTCCTTTGTCTGCCTGAGAGCAGACGGGGCGTATGAAGCGCCGAGTACGGTAGGGATTATGTGCAGGGCGGCAAAGAAGAAAGTGAAAGGGCTTGAAGATTTCCATTTCCACACGCTCCGTCACACCTACACAAGCAATCTGCTTTCCGGCGGCGCAAAGCCGAAAGATGTGCAGGAACTTCTCGGACACTCCGATGTCAGTACCACAATGAACATCTACGCTCACTCTACAAGGGAAGCGAAGCGCACTTCCGCAAGGCTGCTGGATAAGGTGGTCGGCGGGGAATAAAAAGTTGCCCTTGTTTCGGCTCGTAAGGGCAAAAACAAGGGCAAACAGATAAGGTTTGAATGAAAAACAGGCGTGAAGCCTTGAAAAATCAATGGTTTTTGAGGATTAGATAGTTAAATCCTAATTTAACAACTTTGCGTCTGCCTCGTCAATCTTGTTGCCGTCCAACGTTCCCCAGCTTTCAACATATCTTTCAAAATCTGCAAGAGTATTTTCGAACGCTTGAATCGTCTCTAATTTTTTTTGATAAAGTTCACTGTCAATTTTGTCCCGCTGCTGCGCTGCAATATCTTGATTGTATGTTACAAGTGCTTTTGTTTTTTCCTCGTCTGCTTTTAATGCTTCGGCATAATACTCTGTCAATGCTTGTTTTAATCTTTTTAAATATATATTCATGGGTGAAATCTCCTTCTTATAATTCTTTTTTGTCTGCATTTTCTCGCAGTTCCCGCATTTGGGGAAATAAAAAAGGCACAGAAAATCAGCGTAATACTGATTTCCCATGCCTTGTAAAAGCTAACCTATTGGCGGTACTTTATTAAGTTTTATTATAGCATAAAAACGTTAAAATTACAACCTTGCAATGTCAACATTTTTCAACAAAAGAACAACCCCGTATATACTGGGAATATCTTTTTTACTGAAAAAATAGGGAAAAACCCTGCAAAACACCCTTGCTAGTACAGGGAATTCAATTCTATGTAAATATGCTTGTATGGTGGGTGTACTTGACTTTTCTTGACCTTGGCATATTGCAGTATAGGCTGTAAAAGTTTTAACACCCTGTCGGCTTCCTGCTCTGTTTGATATGTAATTTTAATTTTCATGTAGAAGTTGCGCTACTCCCTTATTAATTTCAATTACTTGCTCTATTTTTTCAAGCAAAATACCAAGTAAACTTCCCTCTTGTGAACCTTTTCCAGTTCTTGCCCTGTCTAGGTAGTCATGAAGTATTACAAGACTGTCTAAAACAAATTCAAGTTCATCCGTGTTATCACTCAATAGAATAAATAGGGATTGACTTTTTTCTTTTTCCGATGTATAATTTAAATCGGTAATTTTATTGTTGCCACAGGTGTTTTTTGAGAGGACTTCACCTGTGGTCTTTTCTTTTTTACTAATGTTTTGTGTGCTCATTTTCATTACCTCCGTGAAATAGATTACAATATTCTTGAAAATCTTGTCCCATTTGGAACCCTTGCATAAATGCGTCTTGTCTGGCTTGTCCTACATTCTCTACCATTAATGCCACAAGGTTGTTATTCTGTTCTTTTGTGAGTGGCAGCGTTTCTAAATATTCGCTTACCTCTTTTGTGGCTTTCAAAAATATTTCGCCTTTATCAAGAACAATTCCGAAATCATCATCTAAATTCAAATCCATTTTATTTTCCCTCCTGTTTCATTGTTAAGTATTCAGCTAATGCATGAACTCTTTTCAATTCCTCATTCGTCAATTGTTTTAAGAGTTTCTTTATTTCCTTGGTATACATTTTTGTGGTCATGCTGTTCGTCCTCCCTTATCAAAAAAACTGTACAGTTTTCTGCACACTGTCCCATGTGAACAATAAAGCCTATATGCAATATCGCTGTAGCCTAATCCCTCTATAAAGCGCAGCCATAACATACTACGCAAAATCTCATCACTTACAAGCAAAATTTCTTCTTTTATATCCTGCATATCAATTCTTGCAGTTTTGGCCGTTGCGCTATTGGGAAAATCGTTTATTTCCTGTTCCAGCCATTTGTATCGCTCAAAGTATTTTTCTGTTCTTGTCTTTCTTCGCATTTCTTTTAGTCCTCCTTTACTGTCATTATTCCTTTCACTTCTATCGGTTCTTCATATAACGTGCTTATTGTTACGCCATATTCGTTTATTGTTTCCAGTGCTGTTGCAATGCGTTCCAGTGATTGGCATATGCGTTCTGCGTGTATATCATTCATTTCTAATTCACCCCCCTTTTGTTAAAATTAGTATCAGAGTTGGAAACACTTACCCCCGCCGTTCCCTATTATGTGTAATTCATATTTTAATAGAGGGGGGGGAGCTATTAACGTGGAAATTAGAGGTTGTTACAGTTTTTATATATATCCATGTGTAACGCAAAACCCTAGTATTTATGCGGTTTGCGGGCTCTGTTTCGCTGTAACACTTTTTTCAACTTTTGTTCAGCTTTTATATACACAGCTATACAAATCATATAATATAAAATTTCTGATTAAGTTAATATTAAGTGTTACAACGTTACAACATATAATAAATGGCTATATTATGCGGTTTTTTAGTCACACTTTGAATTTTTAAAGCGTTGCATTTTAGTTACAAGTGAAACATCTTCCAACACCGTTATTAAAGTATCTGTTTCGCATTACGTGACTTTTCATATCAAATTGGGCGCATACTTCCTTTGTAAATCTGTATCTTGTTAGTTTGTTTCTGTGTCCGCTTCTGTCCGACCATAAAATATAATAGTCGTATCCCCCTTTTATTTGCCCTATAAGCCGTTTTTATCCTAAAAGGCAAGTTATACTATTTTTATTATTTATCGCCTTATACAGTCTCACATGACATTATACGCTATGTATAACATGAACCCGCTACCCTTGTTCGGCATAAATCCATTACAGTTGGGCTGATAAAGTGAAAAATACTTCCGTTTGATTCTCCTATTAATCCCTTTTGTTCATCACTTCCAAAATATACGTCAATATATTCATTTGTAATGTCTTCATTTTGGAAAGCCTTTAACACTTTTTGCAATGCACTTGCGCTTAATTGGTCGTGTGGTTTATGAAATGTTTCCTGATACTTTCTTAAAAAATAAAAATAAACATTCATAAATCGGTCAGGCACTGCTTCGTCAGAAGCGGTGTATTCTGTGTCATTCATTTCGTCAGAAATGATGTATTCAGTATTTTCTATACTATTCTTTCCTATACTATCCTTATCTAACCTATCCTTACCTATACTATACTGGGTATACGGAACTGTTACAGGTTCGTTACAATGTTGTAACAGCTCACCATTATTTAAGTCATATTCATCATTTCCATTCAAATAAAGCTGTGTTTTTTCGTTTTTGCATCTTGTTTCGTGGTACACATCTTTTCTGATGTAATTATTTATTTTCCAATGCCTAATAACTACTACCCCAGAATCAAAAGGGATAATAAAATTTTTTGATATAAGCACGTTCAAATCGTCTTGTGACGCGCCTATCATGCGTACTATCTTTTTAGGCGAATTAACAAAACCGTCATCATCTGCACGCATACCCAAATCATAATACAAAAGCCTTGCGCTAATTGGCATATCAATAAAAACATCACTATCTATTATTGTTTTTGCAAACATTCTTCTTTCAGCTATCACCTTCACCCCCTTGTATTAAAATCGGTTCCCCCTTTTCTTTCTGCTGTCTTTTAAATTCTTTCAGTAAAATACGGGCTACATCTTCGGCATTAACTTCATAGTATTTCATGTCTATAAAGCCCACGCCCACCCTGTATGTTGCTTCTAACGGTAATTTCATTGTTTCCACTTCTCCCCCGTTGATTATTCGATGATGTCTTGCACTGCTACGCCTAAACCAGTAGCAATCTTGGCAGCTGTCTGCGGTCTGCAATTTTGTCCGCTTAGGATATATGATAGATTTGTTTTTGATACTGCGGACAACTGCGCTAATGTGGTTTGAGAGATTCCCAAATCTGCCATGAGCAATTCCACTTTTGTTCTGTTAATTTTCATGTTTGTTTCACCTCCTACAGTGTTCCTTACAAGAACATTTAATCGCATTATTTGTATCTTGTCAAGAACATTTTTTAAAATTATTGAAATTTTGTTCCCAATAAGATACAATAAACCACAAAAGGGGTGGAAATATGGGAGAGCGAATAAGAGAAGCACGAAAACAAAAGGGATTAACACAAGCGGAACTAGCTAGCTTGATAGGTGTTCAACGCGCGGTCATTTCAAAGTATGAAACAAATATGATTGAACCCTCTATTAAACAATTAAAAAAGATTGCTGATGCGCTTGATGTGTCAATAGGATACCTGCAAGGATACGAAAGTATAGACACATTTCAAATAGTACAAGCCCTCAAAAATAATAATCTTGATGAAATTGAAAAGCTAGCTAAATTGCCCAAAGGCACACTTGATGAAACGTCCCCCAAAAACAGAGAGTTGATTAAAGAGTTTGCAAAAAAAGCAACAGAATCACTTCTTCGTAGTTCTACAGTTGAAGTGTCTCTTGTAAACGAACATGTTGAAAACAGTAAAAGAAAAACAGATGTGATTGTCGGTTTAATGATGCTAGATGTTGAAGAAAACACCGCATCAAACTTAATTGAAAATTTTTTAAAGCTCACAAAAGAAGGGCAAGAGATAGCCGTTGAAAATATTAAAATTATAGCGGGAAACCCCAAATACACCACCCCCGACGAAGCCCGAACAACGAGCGAACAACAAGAAAAGGAAGAATAAAGCCGTGAGAAAGCCATGAAAATAACGCTTGAAGCTAGAGCGAAGCGAGAGGAAAACCACATATTGTGGGGTAACATTTCGTTCAGTCATCTTTCTATGACAGGTTGTAAAGAATGCTTACACCCCATACAAGTATAACAGAATTCTGTAACAAGGAGGTACAGCCATGCAACGAGCAGTTATATATGCCCGCTATTCATCGGACAAGCAGACAGAAGATAGCATAGAAGCCCAGCTGCGAGCCTGTAGAGAGTACGCAAGCAATAAGCAATATCAAATCATAGATACATACATTGATGAAGCTGTAAGCGGCAAGACGGCCAATAGAACACAGTATCAAAAACTATTGCGGGACTGTGAAAAGGACAAGTTTGAAATTATTCTGATTCATAAGTATGACCGTATCGCAAGAAACCTGCTGGAGCATGTAACCCTTGAACAGAAGTTAAAAGCAAATAATATTTTATTGATTGCCACGGCGCAGGACTTCGGATTGTCCAATGAGGCTAAAATCATGCGTTCTCTTGTATGGAGTATGTCCGAGTATTACAATGACAACTTGGCACAGGAAACAAAGAAGGGACTAAAAGAAACCGCTTTAAAAGGATTGCATACAGGCGGTTGCCCTCCCTTTGGTTATGACGTGGTAAACCAAAAGTATGTTATTAACGACTTTGAAGCTATATTTGTACGCAGAATTTTTGATTGTGCAAGCAAAAGAAGCGGCTTTATTGACATTATCAAAGAAATGGAAGATTGCGGCGTAAAGGGTAAGCGTGGAAAGCCGATAAAGTACCCACAAATCTATGAAATACTTCGTAATGAAAAATATACAGGTACATTCATTTACAGCCCTGACGAGGAAAAGAACCGCGCTAACAGACGAAGCAAACCCAATGCCATAAGACTTGAAAACGCAATGCCCCAAATCATCAGTAAAGAACAGTTCCAGGAGGTGCAGGAAATCATGACAGAAAGAAAACAAACAGGAAAAACAAAATATTTGTGCAGTGGTCTTGTATACTGCCGTTGTGGTGCTAAAATGCACGCAGTTAAGTCAAAAAGAAAAGGACATGAATATTTATATTACAATTGTTCTAAGCACTGCGGCGCCCCTGTAGTCCACATGGAAGTTGTGGACAATGCTGCAAAAGATTATTTGCATGAATTATTGAGCAAAGAAACGCAAAAAGAAGTTTCTACAGCTATGCAGCTATATCAAATTTATACAGATGACACAGAAAAAGACTTTATGAAAACAATTAATAAAAAGGTCCGTGAAAAAGAAAAACGCTATAACAATTTAATGGACACACTGGCAAGCGGTGCAGTCAATCAAACTGTTATAGCGGATATTACAAATGAAATGGAAGTATTAAAATCGGAAATAGAATCATTGAAATGCCGAAAACCACCAAAAGACTTTACTTTTGATTACGTTTCTCAATGGTTGGAGGCTTTGAAAGCAAATCCAGATGAAAAAGCCATTCATTTGTTAATTGAACGTATTGACGTAAAAAGCACAACGGACATCAGAATAACAAGTACTCTGACATCCGTCGTAGGAAAACTTGGTTGCGGGAGCTGGATTTGAACCAACGACCTTCGGGTTATGAGCCCGACGAGCTACCGAACTGCTCCATCCCGCGATATTTAATTACGCCATTACGTTAGGCGCAATTAGTATTATATATGAATTTATAGTATAAGTCAATAGAAAATCTTAATATCTTTTTAAAATCGTATTACAATATTCTATCTTTAACTAATAACTGTGTTAAAAATCAACTTATTATTTCTTCTTTTTACGTACCACCAGAACTATAATAACGATTCCAATCATGCAAATACCCAAACCACCTACTATTATATATACAAAATAAGAAGGCATTTGGTTTCCAACAATATACAAGTTTCTATCACCGTAAAATATGGTATCTGTATGTAACGTTTCGTCATCAATATCTTCTTCGGTAGTTTGTTTGGCTAATCCACTTGTTTTACTCCGACCCGAAGTACTGCTTTTACTGTTACTTCCTTCTTTTATTTTTTCACCACGTGTCACATTTACTGTATATTGGCTTTTATTCTTTTTATCTGAAGAGGTAACAGTAATCACAAACTGTGTTGTAGAGCCTTGTTTTCCTAAATTTTTTCTGTTTACTTTCGCAGTTCCTCCATCAGCAGCTTCTAAATCAAATAATATTTGTTCTACTTCTGGTCCTACTTGTAAAGAATATTCCTGAATATAAGAATCAAACTCCGGTTCTAACGTTCCCTGATTTGGGACTAGTTTTGTTAAAACAGCCTCTTTTGTAAACTCAGGCGTTATGCGAAATATAGAAGTAATACTAGAAACAGACGGCAACTGTTTTGCGTTCCAATCTACCACCTGATCAATTTGAGCTGAAACTGATGTCTCTCCAAAGACCGCATCATCATTGACACGGAATATTAACGTCATACATTCACCACTTAATTGCGGTGCCGCTATTCCGTGACAAACGTAAATGCCGGTCATAGTATCTCCAGCTATATGGTACCGGAAGGTACCGCTTTCAATCTGAGATGATGTATCCACTCTTTTTAAGGTAAGTTTTGAAGAATCATATTCTACGTTTAATCGAAATCCCGCAATGGATTCATTCATGCCCAATTCATTGGCAGTTACCGTAATACGTATCTCATCATTCATCAAAACATCTTCCTTTGAGGCAGTAAAGGAGAAATAATTTTCCGTATCTTGCGCAAAGACATAACAAGGAGTTACCAGTATGATTGTATAGATGAATAAAGCAAATAATATGACAGCAATCCTTTTCATATCAGTCCCCCTTTATCATTAATAGAAATTGTGAATTATAATATTTTACTACAACAGGTGATATATGAAAGGACTATATCGAAAATATTCACATAATCATCGCATAGAATTCACAGTTTCATTATATTATTTGTTATAATGGTAAAATTGAAGATAAATATAAAAAGAAAAGGGGTATACTATGCTTTTTCGCGCCTCAACAGCTCCCGAAATATTTAATATGTTCTTTTGGAATATTATTATTGTAAGTGCTTATCACTTTATTATATTTGCAATTTGTATAAAATTACCTCAATCATCATTTGATGAAAATAAATCAAGATATCAAATGAAGAAATTCGAGAGGAACGGAAAATTTTATAAACAAACATTAAAAATAAATGTATGGAAAGAACATGTACCGCAATTTACAGGAAAAAATGGTTTTTCCAAAGAGCACATGTCCAACAATGTTTCAGTTGAATATCTAAATGAATTTATTGCAGAAACTTGTAGGGCCGAATGGACACATGAAACACAGAGTCTTTCCATTATCTTTACATTTTTGGCAAATCCTCCGGGATACAGCTTATTCTTTACTTTTTTTGTTTTACTAATCAATATGCCCTGCACTGCAATTCAACGCTATAACCGCTTCCGTTTACAAACTTTAAGAAAGCGATTAATCCGAACAGGAGCCATACTTCCTTCTATGGCATCTGCATAATAAATCTAAAAGATTATAGATATCCATGTCAAATTTTTGTTGCTTTTAACTTAAATTCTTAAATTATTTTATAACATAGATAAATAAGCCAAAGTACGGGCAAACCATTGACTTTCTTCTATGTCTATCTTATAATAAAACCCATAAGCAAAGTAAGAGTTCTGTAGTAGAAAAACACTATAGTGCTCTTTTTTGGTTATAACTACATATTTACGGAAGGAAGTGAACGGAGTTATTCCTTGACTCTTATGGACGAGGTGAAATCTATGTGCAAAGTTCCTGAGATGTTTGGAGCGCTGGTATTTAATGATGATATTATGCGGGCCAGATTGCCAAAAGAGATTTATAAATCTTTAAAAAAGACCCGTGAAGACGGATTACCACTTGATATTCACGTGGCTAATTCTGTCGCAAATGCTATGAAAAATTGGGCCTTGGAACATGGTGCAACACACTACACCCACTGGTTCCAGCCAATGACCGGTATTACTGCCGAAAAGCATGACAGCTTTTTGACTCCTATTGATAACAGTAAAGTCATTATGGAGTTTTCCGGCAAAGAACTGATTAAAGGTGAACCGGATGCTTCCAGTTTTCCGTCCGGCGGTTTGCGTGCTACCTTTGAGGCACGCGGTTATACCGCTTGGGACCCAACTTCAAATGCATTTATTAAAGACGGCTCTTTATGTATACCAACTGCATTTTGCTCCTACGGAGGAGAAGCTTTAGACAAAAAAACACCATTGTTGCGTTCAATGGATGTTGTCGATAAGCAAGCAATGCGTATTTTAAATCTATTTGGTAATCCAACCGGCGCAAAGCATGTATTAACAACTGTAGGCGCCGAACAGGAATATTTTTTAATTGACAAATCTGTTTATAATCAACGGAAAGACCTTTTATATACCGGCCGAACTCTTTTGGGAGCACGGCCACCAAAAGGTCAGGAACTGGAAGACCATTATTTTGGTGTAATTAAACCAAGAGTTTCCGCTTATATGAAGGATTTAGATGAAGAACTTTGGAAACTTGGTATTCCATCTAAAACAAAGCACAATGAGGCAGCTCCCGGTCAACATGAAATGGCTCCGTTGTTCACAACCAGTAATGTCGCAACCGACCATAATCAATTAATTATGGAGGTTATGAAAAGAATTGCTGCAAAACATAATCTTGCATGTCTGCTGCATGAAAAACCGTTTAAAGGTGTAAACGGCAGCGGAAAACACAATAACTGGTCTATGGCCACAGATACCGGCGTAAATTTATTAGAGCCGGGAGCATCTCCAAGAGATAACGCACAATTCTTGCTATTCTTAGTGGCAATCATCAAAGCTGTTGATGAACACCAAGATTTAATTCGACTTTCTGCGGCTTCAGCCGGAAATGATCACCGTTTGGGCTCTAACGAAGCTCCACCTGCTATTATTTCAATCTTTTTAGGAGATGAATTAACCGACATTCTGCAATGTATTGAAGATGGTAGCGTATATCAAGCGCAAAAAACTTCCTACATGGAAGTAGGTGTGGATGGGCTTCCATCTTTTGCAAAAGATACTACGGACAGAAATCGAACTTCTCCGTTTGCCTTTACCGGCAACAAGTTTGAATTTAGAATGTTAGGATCTTCTGCATCTATTGCCTGCACAAACTTTATTTTAAACACCGCAATCGGCGATGTTCTTTGTGAATTTGCAGATGAATTGGAACAAGCAGACGATTTTCAATCTGCATTGAGTGATTTGGTCCGTACGACCATCAAAAATCACAAACGTATCATTTTCAATGGCAACAATTACTCTGAAGAGTGGGTAAAAGAAGCAGAAAAACGCGGATTGTTAAACTTACCTTCCGTTGCTGATGCTGTGCCATATTACATTCATCAGCAAAACATCGAGCTTTTTGAAAAACACGGTGTCCTTTCTGAAATGGAGATACGTTCTCGCTATGAAATCACCCTCGAGAACTACTTCAAACAGATTCACATAGAAGCCTTAACTATGATTGACATGGTTAAGCGGGATATTACCCCGGCAGTATGCGCATACATAAAAGATTTAAGTGAGGCTGCTCTTGCAAAAAAACAGTTAAACTTAGATTTAAACTGCCAGCTGGAAGAATCCCTATTAAAAGATCTTTCCGACCTTTCCTATGCTTTGTTCCAGAATTGCAAAAAGCTGGAAGAGAATGTAGAAATGGCCGAAAAGATTACCGATGTGAAGGACGCAGCATACGCTTACAGAAATGCTGTTTTCATGCAAATGGAAGCCACTCGCTCCATTGCAGACAGACTTGAAGGTATGGTGGGCGACAAATATTGGCCGTTTCCATCATACGGCAGACTATTATTTAGCGTAAAGTAATCGTTTTGTTTTTTGCGACTACATATGTTTGATACATGTGTATAAACAAAAATGCATTACACAATTTTGTTTGGAGGTAGAAAACTATGGAAATTTCAGCAATAGATACCATGTGGGTTCTATTCGGAACTATGTTTATTTTCTTTATGCATAGTGGTTTCGCATTGCTAGAAACCGGTTTCTCAAGAGTTAAAAATTCAAGTACAGCTTGGATTGATAACTTGCTAGACTTTGCCATTGCTTCCCTTGTTTTCTGGGCATTCGGCTATGGCATTATGTTTGGTAACAGTAACCCATTTATCGGTGAGTTTAACTTTGTAGCTATGAACAGTTATCCGGAACTTAACCCAACAATTCCTAGCTACGCAAACGTTATGTTCCACGGCGCTATTTGTGCTACAACCGCTGCGGTTGTTTCCGGAGCAATGCTGGAAAGAGTTAACTTTAAATCATTCCTCATTTACAGTACTATCATCAGCGGTTTTGTATACCCTGTTGTTGGTCACTGGGCTTGGAGTGAACACGGCTGGCTTTATCAATTGGGCTTCCATGATTTTGCAGGTTCTTCATCTGTTCATGGTCTTGGCGGTATCATCGCTCTTGTTGGCGCTGCTATCCTTGGTCCACGTATTGGCAAATACGACAAAAACAAAAAATCCAGAGAGATGCCTGCGCACTCTCTCACATTAGCAGGTATGGGTACATTCGTTCTATGGTTTGGTTGGTTTGCATTTAATGCTTGCTCCACCATTGTTGCAGATTCCGATACTATGGTAACTGCATCTAATGTATTCCTATCCTCTAATATTGCAGCTGCAGCTTCTACTATTACTGTTCTGTTTATTACTTGGATTAAATACAGAAAACCAAGCGTTTCCATGATGTTAAACGCACCTTTGGCAGGTCTGGTAGCGATTACAGCTGGCTGTGACCAAATCGAGCCATGGGGAGCTTTCTGCATCGGTATCGTTGCAGCGTTTGTAATGGTATTCGGTATTGAATTGGTTGACAAAGTATTCAAAGTTGACGATCCAGTTGGTGCTGTTGGTCTACACTGCTTCTGCGGTGCAACCGGTGCTATTTTAACCGGTCTATTCTCTACTGAAATGGGCGTATTCTATGGCCATGGCTGGTATGGCTTCGGCATTCAATGCCTAGGCGTAGCTGCTATCTTGGCATGGGGTGCTGCTGTTATGGCAATTGTGTTCTTCGTATTGAAATACACAATCGGTCTACGTGCTCATAAAGAAGAAGAAATTGCTGGTCTTGATCGCTCTGACTTCAATCTTGTTGAGACATCTTACCAAGAATTCATGCAAATTCAAATCGATCCACTTGAGGAAAAATTTACTCCTGTTACAACATTCGATCGTACTCCAGTTAAGAAAGACGAAGAATAATTTTTCTTCTTGGAGTTTGTAGCCGGTTGTTCGATAGGGTGACGAGCAACTAAACGCTCGGAGAAAGCCAATTATCATATGATAATTGGCTTTCTCCTTTTTACTTAAACATAAAATTTACTGTTATACAGAAAGAGAACAGATGCTGCAATCTCTGTTCTCTTTCTGTATGAATATTAATATGTTACATCAAGAATCCGCTTTCAAATAAGTATTTCTATACGCATATAAAAGTCTTCCTAAATACTGGCAATCTAAAACTAATGCCGCATCATCTTCAATATAAACCTGATAACATAGGTTTGCAAATTCTCTGATTCCTTCCAAATCTCCACTTTTAGGTTTTTGCAAATGATAATATTCGCTGACACATGCATAAGCATCTTCATAATCCTTAAATGATTGTTCTAAAGCTTTTTCAGGATCAATAAATACTACGACATTACTACCAAAAATATTGGACATTGTAGTTTGATAAGCATCTGAATTTCCAAATAGATACTGATAGTTTTCCTTTTCCGCATTAGCATTTTTTAAATCTTCCTGATATTTTTTTTCCTGTTCTAATTCCTCAGGAGTTTTCTCTTCTGCAACAGAACTGATACCTATGTCTGATATGCTATTTTGATTTTGTGCACAACCGCTGATTAAAACAGCCGATATTATAAAGGGGATTACAATAACTGTAAATTTTAATTTCTTCATGTGACTATGCTCCTTCTACCTAGTCCAGACCCTAACATAACGTCCTTCTCTGGTATTCTCTGTATCTAGTCCTTCCACATTATCCCAACCATTGATATCGCTGCTGACCCAAGCCTGATAATCAGATGTATGCTGTACAACTACAAAATCGCGATAATATTGAGCATGTCCATAGCTATTTGTATGCCAATCATATGTTCCTAACCAAGCAACAAATCCAAGATGATCATAGGACCAATCTAATCCGTAGTCTACTGCAATAAAATCACCTTCTCTTATATTTCCGGAAAAATCTAGCAATGATGTGGTATGATAATCCACTCCAAACCAATATCCTACAAAAGAGTTTGCATTAATCCAAGAGACACCATAGGTTGGATAACGTCCTTTTTTACACCACCAATATTGTGATTCTCCGAAGGCCATTGGGAAACCTCCCTCATGCAATATTTGGGAAACAAAATTGGTACAATCCGCATACAACGTACCATATATTGAATAATTTCTCTTTGTAGCCCACTTTAAAGCATAATTCCTTCCTGCTTCTATATTAAAATAATTTGCTACATTTGCATCTCTGGTTTGAATGGCATCCTTCTGATTTTGAAGCTGCTCTAAATTTTCTTCTACTCTGATTGCTTGCACCTCTTCTGCTAAAGGAGTATTTCCGGGTAACTGCATAATAAGATCACCTACTGTGATGTTTTTTCCTACAGACCTTGTTTTTGACTGATTTATTTGACTTATTAATTCATTATTTTGTTCTGTATTCTCATAAATATCGAAAAAAACCTTTAGCACATGTTCATCCTTACCTATCGATTGATACATTTGCTGATTATTTTGTATACAAGTATTTATATACTCATACATGCACTCCTGATATTTCTTCCAATTATCATGATTCATTCTATCCAATCCATATTTTTTGCTTAAAACGTCTAATAATCCTGAAGCTTTTTCATAAATTCGGTGAATTGCATTTTCAGGATTATCAAATGTCCGTAACATATCATTTTCTTGACCATCAATTAATAAAGCATGCTTAATGGAAATAGTATCCACTCCCACTAATGAAGTTGGAATATCGCTTTCCTCAATTGGAGTATATTTTTCAATCACCTGAATTTCCGGTACAGACTCAAATTTTTTGATTAATTTTTCTTGTGGTTCTAATACCATATAAGTATCTTCATCATTATATTCACTAACTTCTGTCATTCCACTTGCTGTATCATCCTGCTGAATAGCCGAAATGGTAAAAGAGGCCGAGGAAAGAATCATGGCGACTATTAAAACACTATATAAAGTAGTACGTAATTTAAAAAATTTTTTCATTTATTCTGTCCCTTTCATATTTTCATTCTCCTTATCAGTATACTGAAAATTGTGCTATTATCCCTATTAAATATACATAAATGAATGATCATCCTATCTATAAC
>OHMN01000146.1_pt1 | contig 71942 bp, 88 predicted proteins | sample 1569361 | NCBI WGS metagenome assembly OHMN01 (sample SAMEA3541508, study PRJEB24748) | human gut metagenome | biome: human gut; feature: human-associated habitat; material: faeces | place: China | collected 2012
CTGCTTCTATTTCTTCCGGTGTCGGCTCGATACCTTCGTCGAATTCATAACCTTCGTTCTGATCAGTTGCTACTTCCATGCTTTTTTTATCTTCCATATTAATCTCCTTCCTGTGCGACGTCGCACATAAATAATAAGAGGACGATTACTCGCCCCCTGAATCACTACTGTTAATCTGTTCCTCCACCTGTGACCTGATATGTCTGACCAATGGCTGCAAGAACGCTGGTATCTTAACGCCCATGTCCTGGATATTTTCTAATATACTAATAATCTCATTGCAGATCAGCCACATTGCTACAATGCATGCAATCAAGAATGTCACCGGAGATTTCCAGCCAATCGTAGAGGATGCATATAATAGCATTTCGTCAATAATTGCTCCAACCACTACCAAGAGCCACATGGACACCTTCTTGAAGATTCCTCGAATGCTCTTATAGGAATTTATATCCTCCGCTCTATACTTACTGGCCATAAGCCCGGTCATGTAGTCAATCAGATTGCATACCACCAACAGGATCACCGGCACTGCCAGTACTCCAAGGAGCGCTGACAGGAAGGCGAATACTGCTGTGAAAATAGCTTTGATGTAATTAGCCTGTTCCATTTTCATATACCTCACTTCTCTTTAGTTCGAATTTTCTGTATAAAAATAAGACCTTTCGGTCTTGCTCTGATTTCCATGCGTTCACCTACTTTTCAGGCTCTGCTTTTCTTGTACATGATACAGGAAAGTCATAAGGAAAGTCATAAGGATAATCTATTATCTCATTAATATCCACGGATATTACATACTTTTCTCCAGCATTCACCGTGTTCTTGCTTAACTTCACATTTGCAATTTCAAGCATCAGATTACCTCCACTTCTATCCTCGCTTTTCGTGTAGAATCCGCAACCATATACGTAACTTCCAATACATAGCAGGCTTTGCATTGTGGTGCAAGCTTGATATCGAGATAATGGCCGTTTATGTCACATTCCCCGCTTGCTTCCACTTCTCCGTATCTCCGAAGATCATAAGATGCACTTATTATTGTGAACGGCTCGTTATTTGGACTTCTGATCAGCAGTTCAATGTGTTTGTCTTCGCCCAAAATAAATTTTACTCTATTCACAACAGCACCCCTTTCTATGGTGATGTGGATATATTGTTTCCACCTTAAAATCATTATTTTTTATAGTTACATCATATTCTTTTGAAACTACCTCCACCGTATAATCCAGTGAGATAAGCTTTGCGCATAGTGTAGCCGGATCTACGATCAGCAACATTTTTGTACAGAATGAAATATTTCCAGCTTCATCATATGCCGAAACCTCGATCACATACATGCCATCAAGATCTAAGGGGACTGTGACTTTCCACAGATCCCCCTCACTGCGCTCATAGATTACTTCTTGCCCATCTACTTTCCCGATTACTTTCGTAACCATAACTCCTCCTAGTCCGTCACCTCAACAGCAATCACAAAGGTCTTTCCGCAATCTACCGGGTTTGGTGTCAGCGTGATCGATTTAATTACCGGAGCTGCAGTATCCAGTGTTACTTTTCTTGTTACAGTTGTTGTCTTTCCAGCTTTGTCTTTTGCTACGATTGTAATCGTATTGGATCCATTAACAAGAGTAACATCCTTGCTGAATGTTCCATCTGTAGCAACCGTGACCGCTGTTCCATTTACTGTGACAGTAACCGGTTTTGATGTGATATCATCTGTCTTACCTGTTATGGTTACGGTGTTCTTATTTGTCACAAGATTATCAACTGGTGCTGTGACAGATAATGTTGGTGGTACAGTGTCAATTGTAAATGTTGCAGTTTTTGCAGCAGATGCATTCCCATCGTTATCACTGGCTGTGACAGATATCGTATGCGCACCATCTGACAGTGCCGTCGATGGTGTATAAGAACACTCGCATCCGCCTGTCACCGCCGTTTTTGTAATTCCGGTCGCTGCTGTGCCGTCAATTTTCAGTGCGATCGTTCCAGCATTCACACCAGAATCAGCATCTGTTACTTTGAATTTAATTGCCGGAGTCGCTGTAGTAATATATGATCCTGTTGTTGGTTCTGTAATTGAAATGACCGGAGCGACCTTCTCTTTCACACGGATTTTGAGAGATGCTCCAAGTGTGGCATGGCTCTGATCTACCGTCGCCGTGTTCCCTGCCACATCTGTAGCTTTTACTGTTCCACCAAGTACATGATCCGTCTGACCATATGACGATTTACCTGGTGCCGTAACAGTGGCCTCGTATTTGCCACTTGTTGAATTATAAGTTAAATTGTAAGTCTGACCGTTAAATATATATTGTACCGTTTTAACTGCCATTTTTCTTTCCTCCTTATGCCTCTACAATTACATCTTCATACCCGTCCGTTTTTAAAATTGTATCAACATTATCTTTCCATCTCTTGTATAAGCGTGTTTTTACAAAATATGCTCGGTATTTCTTCTGTCCCGCCTCAATACTTTTGTCAGCCTCTTCCATAATTCTGCTTGCAATAAATGTTGTCATATCATTCATCCTTTCTTTTCCTTTCTTATTTTGTATCCGTATTTTCTGTATTAGTTTCTTTCGTGCCATCACCGAGCAGTGCCGGTAACACGTCTGTGAGGATACTGTCCACGGTAGCGATAAGCTCTGCATTTTCAGCCTCACGGCTTTTATTAGCTTTCGTTAGATTGTCCACATGCTTTTCCAGTGCATCAATACGATCCATTGGTGATTCTTTTTCCCGATACATCACTACGCCAAGAATCCCACCGGTATATTTCACCAGCGCATTCAGGTTTGTGTAATCTTCGTACTCTGCTACGGTCGTTTCTCTTTCCGTTACGGTAATCTTTTTCGTCCGGAATTCGTCCTGGAATGTATTCCGGAGTTCGTCCTCCGTGACAGAGATGGTTTTGATCAACAGCGATCCATCTGTTCGGATGGTTGCTGACTGGATGGTCATTTCTGACGCATCATTAAAAGTAATTTTCATAATATATATCTCTCCTTTCTGTGTAAAATAAGGATTTGTCCAAGTTATTGGATTATGATCCAACCGAGAAAACGTATTTCGAAAACGGGTGGACCATGAAATATCGTTATATAAGCCACAATCAGGTGTATGTAACCCTGCAAAACACAAATACTGGCGCAACAGAAGCTGTCCCTAATAACCTTATTATGGCCGGTGTCCCGCTTCAGATATTATTTGAGCAATACATTCCGGTAAAAATGGTAGTTGGGAACGTAATAGTCGGTTACGGAAGTATCATGTTTTCCGGAAAAGGCGCATACCTGCAGTCTGTAGCTTACGGGAATTCCGTAAGCTGGTTTGGATACGGGATGGTAATAGTTGAGTAGAAATGTTATCCATACACATATTCCAACCTATAATTAACTCGCATTGGCCCCTCTCGATTTGCAGGATAAAAATACTGAAATATTTCACCATTCCATATCTCCGGGGCGTAAAAATGCACTTCTTGTGCCACAGAGTCTCCGTTGTATGTTTTTACGCTAAGCCGTGTTGTAGTATGGTCAGTTCCAAACCAGTTTTTTAATTGCTCGACAGAAAACAGTTTCGCATACCCAATGTTCATGGCAATGTTAACTACCATCGTGCCAGATACTACCTTAACCCGACCGCCATACATCGTATAGATCTGTTGCGCATCGGTGTTAAGCAACATTTGGAACTTCAATTTCTCAGACAAATCCTTATTTGTCTGAGCGATCTCCTGCTGCAATACTGCCATGTTCTTCAGAATATTAAATAACGGCTCGACTGCAGTAATATTCAGTCCCTTAATTTTTACTCTGTACAATTTCATTTCATGTAATGTTGCACCGGTTCTGATATCTCCGATCGTCACTTCCGGATCCACAGCTTCTCCCGCATTCGGTGTGCCTTTTATCACTGCATATTCCGTAGTTTCTATTTCAGAACTCTCGTCTTTTTTGTATCTCCTTACAATGATGTCGTTTCGGTTCATGCCTTGCGTACCGTTCGCAATCGTCACATCTGTATATCCGCTCGCCGGTATCACATCTCTGCGTCCCTGTATACAATACACTGCATCAAATATACGGATGCTGTTATTGGTAAGCACCTGCGCCTCAGATTTTCGCCCACCTTCCAACACATAATCATCAGGTCCGAATGTCGCCTGATGCGCAAGCCCTAACTGTACTTCCGTAACGTGCGGGCCACCCGCATAACCATCTATCAATGTTGTTTGCACAAATTTTGCCATTACTCTTCTCCTTTCAACTTATACAAAATGCTCATGCGCCCTCTTCCCGTTACGTCTACAATCTTCCGGATAACCGGCGCTGCCATATAAATATTGGTGATACGCTCTCTGCCGCCAACGATGTCTCCAAGTTCAAGATCTGTATCATCTACGGATATTTTTAATTGTTTATAATTCTTCAATTCTTCAAATTTATCCCTGCCTTCCTCTTCCAATTCTGCCAAAGTATCAACGGTCGTATTCTCATAATACTGTTCTATCAGATCAATGCCTGTATAATACTGTTCTTTTCGTATACTTCCGTCTGGCCACGCATAGAGATCTACCTGCTGGCGTTGCTCGACCTCGCCAGCTCCAAGACATATAAGATGATTAACCCCATTTTGATAATCTAAGATATTCAGCTTTACAGAACCATCTTCATTCAGTTCTATGTTACTGGAGTGATCTGTAATCGGCACAGCTTTGAGCAACACATACCCTCTTCCGTTTGCAGGTCCTTGTTTATACCGGATTTCAAGTCTCGCATCTTGCAATGCAAGTGCTTGGTCAAACGCATCTAGTAACATTGTCTGTAGCGGCACCTGATAATTCTTAAGAATAATTCCACTATCTTCTCCTGACACTTCGAACAGTTCGGTCATTCCAAGCTTTGCAATATACGCAGATAATACATTATTCGCCTCGCCATTCAAATAGACATATGTGTTCTTGGATGGATTGATTGCACGTTGATTTAATAGTCCTCTCCAAGTCATTCCTGTAAGCTTCACCGTCTTATCAGATGTTATCGGATTTGTGTTTCGAATCAGTCCTCCGTACTCTGTATCAGGACAGAAGAACCGGCAGTTCTTTCCATGCCGTTCCTTATCGTAGAGACTATTCTGAATTGTTATCTGGAAATCATTGTCTGTTCCCAGGACCATATTTGCACCGCAATGCTCAAGAGGACCTTTCTCCTGTCCATATATGTCCGTTAATGTAAAGTCCATCTTGGCGTCCCCCTTTCATTAAAAAGAATGATATCAAAGCCGAACGCTCCATTCCAAGACACAATACTGAGTCCGGCCGGAATCTTCTCCCAGATAGAACTCTCATTATTCTTGCTATTGAAAAGGTTTTCTTCTGTTCCATCAGCTTTTACCTTGACAATTTTTCTGTCCTTAGCATACCTGGTACTGGAGTCAATGACTGCATATTCGCCATCATACAACGTCGTCCGAAGCTCATATATATGTCCGGCAATTCGGATCAGCGGGTTGATGCATGGACCGTAAATAATCATCTTGAACCCAGAAGCTGTGTAATTACTGTTGTTGATATATTGGAGATTTCGGACTTTAGAAAATTCGTAAGGTACATCGTAAGGAAATTCCAGCCATTCCAATGCTTCAGAGCTTTCACTGCCTTGCTTGTAAAACCGGAACTCTTCCTCTGTAATCCAATATGGATAATCACTCTTAAATGTCAGTTCATTGCTGATGCTATCGATATCTTGTAGCCATCGGTCTTTTGTTGTTCCGACAAGCCAGCCTTTTATATAACTGGATCCAACATAGAGTCGTCCTGGCGTTGTATTCAACACATCTTTTTCAGCTACATTTTCTAATTGATCAATAGCTTGCTCCAATGACACTTCAACTGCATGTATTTCTATATTTAGCTTTTTGCTGGTGATTTTTCTTTCCCACCCTTGAATCCTGTCATCATCTTCAATTGCATCAAACTCTCCATCGAACAAGTCTCCACCAGTGACCATATACGGCCACTGGCAGAAGTCAATTCTTTCAGAGTTCTGTGCTCCAATGTAATAGATATTATACATAATCAATCAAATCCTTTATTAGTCTAGCAAACTCTCTATCGTCACACTTAAATCCAATTCCCGCTGCAATCATGGCGTCAACTGTGGCTCGTCCAAATTTTTCATAATCAAAATCTTTGCTCTGTCCCTGTACACTCACATTGACACTCGGCGCGCTTCGGTCAATCATTCCAATCATTCCTTCCAAGCCACCATAAGATCTAAGCACGTCCGCCTCCTCTTTGGTAAGTACCCACTCGCCTTCGTCCAGGTATGCCGGATACAAATCATACGGCACGTAATCCATACCTATCTTCATTCGATGCATCTTTGGAAGGCTCCAGGAACCGCCTCCGATTCCTGGTACCCAGTCTGGGATAGTTACACTTCCAAGGCTACCAGCCAATCCGTTCCAGCCATCTACAATCGCATTGATTGGAGCCTTAAAAATTGTAGCCAGTCCCGACACCGCATTGCTGAAAATCTGTTTTACGTTTTCCCATGCTCCACGCCAATTTCCCGTAAATACGTTCCTGATGAAGTCTATTAAGTTTCTCAGTATATTTGTAATGTTACCAATAATACTTGTTGTGTTAGACAACATTCCAGATAATACACTGGAAAACACGCTTCCAAGGCTGTTTAAAATCGGAATCAGCAGACTGGAAATAATCTGTATTACTGGCGTAATTGCATTTACCAGCGGAGTCAATCCTTGGGATATCAGATTAACAATCGGCGTTAAAAGACTTGTAAATAAATCGAGAATCGGCTGAAGTACACCTATTAATGACTCGCAAATCGGCATCAATGCAGATACTAACTCAATTAGAGGCGGTAATAACGCGCTGATTATTTCCACCAACGGTGGAAGTAACATACTCAGCAGATTCGTAATAACCGGCAGGATTTCTCCAACCAATTGCGCTGCTAACGGCAAGATATCGTTAATCGCACTCAGTAACACTGGGAGAATCTCATTCACGAGATCCATAAGAGGTTCTCCGATATCTGCAAGAGAGTCTATCAGTACCGGAAGAACGTCCTCAATAGCCGGCTGTAACGCTTCGATTACATCTGATACGGCATCAATAATCGGTGGAAGAGCATCTTCCAATAATGGCAATGTATCGTCAATCAGTTCTGCCAAAAGCGGAATCAACTGCTCACCTAATGGGACGATTAATACTTCGAGACTTCTTTTTAATCCCTCAAATACGGAACCGATATCATCGTATTTGATGTCCTTGATCTGCTGCATCGCTCCGGCAGTATCATAAGCACCATCTTCAATGCTTGCTAATGCTGTAACGGCTTCAGGACCAAGATCCTCCCACATAGTACCGAACAGATCAACACCTGCGGTATTCTGTTCCAATGGGTCTTCCATAGACGCAAGCGCTGCAATGGTCTCCTGAAATGCCTGCTTTGCGGTATCGCCTCCGGCAGAGAATTTTGCTGCCATCTCATCGGCATTAAGACCAATGCGCTTAAATCCGTCAATTGTCGTATCAGAGCCATCAATGGCACGGATAGAAAACTCTTTGACTGCATCACCAACCTTGTCCAGGTTAAAAGCTCCGGATTCCGCGCCCTTTTGGAATACCTTGAACATATCATCAGCGTCCAGTCCAACTTTTGCGAACTGTACAGAATACTCTGAGATACTATCAAGAAGCTCTCCGGAATAATCAAGTCCATTCTGAGCACCTGCGGCAATGAGATTCATTGCCTCTTCGCCAGATGTACCAAAATTATCCATCATAGCCTTGGCAGCTCTGGTTGACTCCGGTATTTCGTATCCGAACGTATCACGCAATGCGAACGCTGATTCGGTTACATTCTGCAGTGACGCGTCATCAAGATCACCGAGATTCTGAGTGATTGACGCCATTGCCTCCCCGATATCTTCGAAGGAGTCCCCGTAATTATTGGTGTAGATATCCTCCATGACCTTTTTATACCGTTCTGTTTCCTCGGTACTTTTTCCGGTACTGGCAATGTATTGGTTCATTGCCTGGTCAATATCATTCGCGCTTTTCACAGCAGCAACACTGATGCCTGCAATTGCCGTCCCTGCAGCAAGCATACCTGCTCCGATAGCCTTAGCTGTGCCTGAGGCTATAGACGATAGCTTGGATCCATGTGACTTAGCGGACTCCTCGCGATTCTGGTACGAATCATCATCGTCTTTTTCCTGTTTGTCATTTTCCTGCTCATTTTTCTTGGTAACATCCTCTTTTACAGATTTTTTTACCTCAGCGCTTTCCTTTTCCGCATCTTCCGATTTCTTCGCTGTCTTCTTGGCTGATTTTTCAACCTTTTTCCCTGCCTCATTAAGATCTGACTCAAGTTGACTGTCATCAGCAACAATTTCATAAGTAACTTCTCCGCCACTGTTCTTGGACACCTGTCCCACCTGCCTTTATTCATTCGCCGGCACAGTGGCACAATGGCTGTTATAGTCTTATTTCAAATTCCTTTCTGCAGTTTGGATTTTTGCACTTAAAAAAGAGCCCTCTGCAACTGGCTCCTGTTTTGTAAAATATGTTCTGTTTATGCCCGCAATGCGGACACTCTACCTTTTTAATTTTCTTTCCGTCTGCTATCATCTCTTTGCCATTCCCTCCAATGTATGGAACAATAGATCTAATCCAGACTGTCCTCCTCCGCCTTGCACCGGAAGAGCATAATAAGATTTCATCTCATTGATTTCCTGTATCTCTTTTGAATTCTTGCCATTGTATTCCGGAACCGGCATCTGCCTGATCCGCATAATCTGTTTGATTTTTGTATCCGCCGGCAATCCATTGAACAGATACAAGAACTTTTTCCAGGGTAATTTCCCCTGCTCGTCAATCAGATCGATCTGGTACGCCTGCATGAACGAAGCGTAGATGTAATCTCCATCCCGTTCGAAATCTAATACCGGAACTGGACTCTTCTTAATCTGTGGGCGCTTTTCCACTTCAATATATCTGCTTGTGATATCCTGCATGAGCTTCAACTGTTCTGCTGGCTTCAATAACCTGAGATTCCACCTGTTTCGAACCAACATGCTCAACGCCTGTTGAATCTTTTCGTAATCCGTCAGCGATTCCTCTTTGTACAGCCTCTGTACTTCAAGGATAATATCAAAAGCCGGGTTGATGTCAAATCTCCCTTTGTCTGTGCAAATACGATAGGACGGAAGCTCTGTCAAGACTCCCATTACCAGAATCTCCGTCTCTTTTTCGCACGATTATACTGACTCACCAATGCTTTCTTATTCTCCGCCTTGATTTCAGTAAGCCTTGGAATAACAACTCCGGTGATAAATGGGATGACTTCCTTTGCCATCTCGATATAACGGTCTTTGTAGAACTGCTGAATGGTCTCTGTCCCATCTGCTCCAAATACGGCTTCAAACATGTCTATTTCTGCTCTTCCAAGCATTTCGACCGCATCACTTAGCTGTTCGTTGCTGGCTTCTTTTCTTTTGATTTCCTGCACATCTGAAAGCGCTCTGATCAGTGCCGTGTATTTCCGATTAATCTTTGCGACCATATCATCTGCATCCAAGGATACTTTCAATGTATGCTGCACAACGCCATTTTCATCTACCAGTTCGAAGTCTTCCTCAAATCTTTTGTTTCGTTTTACCTGATATGCCATGATCTTTACCTCCTAAAAAGGGAGAGCCGTGCCCTCCCTATGCTGTTGTACCAATTGACGGACGTCCATTACCATGAATGGTCACAGTCAGTGAATTGATATTGTTCGCATCTCCATAAGCTGGAGTAATATTTGCCAACGTGATTGGCCAGATAATTACTTTCTTGCCCTTCTGAATCTTCATGTGCGTCTTTCTCTTCTCACCGAGTCCATACATCACATCATCACTCAAAATATAATCACACGCATCATCACCTGGCTTCACTGAGCCTGTCAGCGTTAATGTAAGCTGTGCACCTGTTACCTCACTGGATCCCCAGCCTTTGTCGGCGTAATAAGTAAGCTGTTGAATGACCTCATTTAAGCTCTGCGCCATATTTGTTGTCAAATTCGCAAGCGACGCCCAAGTAGGCTGTCCTTCTGCCGGAGACGTGTTGATGAATGCCTCTGTCTCATAGTTGATTTCCGGAGTAATCGGATTACTTGGGACATTTGGCTCCGCGAATATCTGTAAATCCATGTTCTTCATAATATCACCCTTTCTTAACAATATATCTTACAGTTCAAGATGCAGGAGTAATGATACACCCCGTCCTCATCTCGCCCTATCTTACTTGGTTCCTTTGCTACTGTTGTGTCCAGCCACGAAAATGTCTTTCCTTGTGGATACTTCTTTAATCCCTGCAGGTATCCGGCAATCTCACACAGTTGTTCCAGGCAGCGTTTCTGATCTGCGTGTCGACACAGGAATAATACCGGGATCATCTTGACTTCCTGCTTGTTGTAGCTTGTCGATTCCGTGAATCCTTCACCAAGTTCAGCATATATACCTCCATCTTTCGGAAGCTCTTCCAGGGAAATCTCCGTGTCGAGACTGCAGTTCTTCTCTGCGGTGTCTGCAACTAGTTCTAATAATTCTGTCAGCATCATTTAAGCCTCCTTTTTAGCGCCGCCTGATACACTTGCTTCCACTGTTCGCCGTATACCTCTCTTGCATATTTCGCCCATTCCTCATGCGCAAGGGCAGATGTAAATGAAATCTTTTGTGGACCATATCGCCTTTCCGTTGGATTTCCGTACATCACGTCTCCATTCCATAGATACTGCGCATATGAAGTATGCCAACGCATCGCATATTTACCGCCTGTGGCTTTTTTATCACTGTTGTCCAGTCCGCTACCTTCAAGATCTCCTTGGTCATGTGGAACATGTTTAGATGCATCTTGTAACGCTTGTAATCCCATATCTGTCAGTGCCTCGTTACTCGCTGCCTTTATTAATGCAGCTGCCTGTGGTGTTCGCAATGTAACCCGGGTATTAATCTTTGCCATATCTCACCATTCCTATCTCGTAATGATGCAGTTTTAAATTATCATACAGAGTCTCTACCGTTTTTATCTGGTACTTCTGACCGTTGAAATCAATGATCTGATCAACCTTAAAATTTATACCGATCGGTTGACTATTACGGCAATCATAAAATAATGTGGCAGCAAGCTGTATCTCCGAATTGTTCTTATCCCGGACAATCTTCCTGGATGGTTCTATTCTCACTTTTGATAATACCTGCCCATCATCCAGCTTCTCGCTTCCCCATTTATCTATGCTTGTTTTCTCGTACAACACAATGGTATGGATTAACAATTTCTTTGGTATCGGCTTCATCGACAGCTACCTCCTCGATAAGTCAATCCGGTTGGCCAGAGAATTCTTTCTGCCCTCGGTGAAAATATAGATTGCTCCGTAGATCCATTGCCCGAAGATGCTCCAGAATATGAAAATTTTCCAAGCGTTGCTCCAGACATTCCATTTCCCATGTCCATCTCTGCTCCGCCGTTTGCATCCAGATATTCCATCTGAGCACAGACCGCATTCTTCACAAGCTTCTGTGTACTTTCCGACATCATTGAAAAGCCTTCTTCGGTTAACCTGTATATCGTCATCTCTTCAATGATTTCTCCTGCTCGCTGACATAAAGTTGGGAAGTCGGCAGATTCTACCGGCTCCCCTTTGAATACATCATTGTAATATGTTTCATCTACATACATTTAGGATCAACTTCTTCTGCTGCAACTTCTTCTGCTGCAACTTCTGTTCTCTTAACATATACAGTCTGTGGCTTAGAAATCTTCATACCGAAGATCTTACGTCCCTGTACTGCTGATGCGCCAATATACTTACCAGATCCGGAAAGATCCTGTGCATGTACCTGCACCGCCCACTCCTGCACACGATGACACCAGTTCGGATGTCCGGCGATAAATTCCGTTGAAGTTTTCTTAGAATCCACGATCTCTGTATCTTCAAACATCGTATTACCGGATTCAAACAGAGCGAATCCTGCAATCGCACCAGTTGCTCCTGCGTTCTTCATCTGCTGAGACAGATCTCCCTGACGAATGAAATGATCGTCCATCATCAATGTTGCCATAAATTCCGGCGAACAGATCATCCAGCGCCCTTCTGCTGGTACTCCCTTTCTGGTCAGGTAAGTCTTTGCAGCAAGGACTTCCTTATATGCGGTTTCTTCTGTTGTGGCAGTTTTGGTTGCGCATACATTGACGCCGGAAGTCTTTTCCAACAATCTGATAGATTTTTCATCCATGTCCAGTGCCAGAGAATAACCGGCAGAATCCAGACGATCTGCTACCAGATTATCTGGAACAGATGCTGCATCGTAACCGTCAATCAACTCATTGACTGCCATATCCTGATCAATATCCAGATCCATGTAAGTAGTACTTCCGGTTTCCAGATCAACGCCTGTCGCCTTATCGTAGGTTTTTACGGTCACTTCCGTATCTCTTACAGGGATCTTTACCTTTCCTGCAGTCGGTGTTCCTTCGTAATTTGTATTAAAAATATAATTATCTCGTGTTACAAGACTCTGTCTTAATTTTGCATCTACCAGAGAAGACCATCTCTCCTGGTGTGCATGCGCAAATAACTGTAAAAACATTAAATATCTCATTTCACATTTTTCCTTTCTTAATCAATCTTCAGTCCTGGATTTCTTTTTAAGAAAGCAGCTTCAACGCCAGATGTCTTTTTCCTACGTCCATTCTGCCTTTGTCCCCAAGACCTGTTTTTTGTTTCCCCTTTATCTTCTTCCTCATCTTTTTCTTTGGAAGATTCTTTAAACTGCGGGTATTTTTTTAATACCTCATCGATAGCGTCCTCGATATCCATATCCTCATCTTTAGCCATGTGCACTCTGGCCAGTGCAAGAACATCATCCACACAAGCCTTATCCACGTCATGCTCCAGGCATGTCCATTTCATCTCCATCTCATCTGCTTTGGCAGCTTTATCACGGAGTTCCTGTGTTTCGACATCGTCATCCTTGTTGCTATCCTCTCCGGTTTTAACCTTGCCGTTCGGTTTCTTTCCAGCCTTCTTCTGCTGATCTTTCTGCCATTTTCTCTTTTCTCTGGCAAGACGCTTCTTGACGGCATCATCTACGTCCTTCTGAGAGAATTTCTTTTCATTCTCTTCCTGGTCATCATCGTCGCTGTCATCATCATCGTCTCCTGGATCATCGTCATCATCTCCGCTTTCGTCTCCCGGATCATCACCTTCTCCGTCTCCGGCAAAAACCTGCAAATTCATTATCCAGTATCTTTTTTTCATGTTCATATTCTTCATGACATAGCCTCCATTTCTCCGCTTAACGCCCGTCGGCTGCCGTAGCTTGTACGTATTCAGTGCCGTAAGACTGCTGAATGTCACTTACGGCAATAAAAAAAGAATCCACCAGAAGACAACCTCTTTCTGATAAATCCTTATATTCTATATCAACGCGCCCACCAGCAATGCGATAAGAGATCTCGTCATCTGTAAGCGCTTTGAGCGAATGTACAAGTCCCTGTGTTAATGCTGATACGGCAGCACAAATGATATCATTTCCAGTTTTTGCATATCCTGCATGGCCATCCACTGTAAGACCGGTTCTGGTAATATTTATTGCAATCAATAGCATCACCTCCTAAAAATGTGTATAAAAATACCACCAACCATTTCTGATCAGTGGCGTTAATCTTCCCTATGATTCGGACATTTTAAACAAATTTCCTTATAACCAGTGACTTTTCGCACCGCTTCCGGAATTGTCCAATCAGGTGCCAGTCCTTCAACATTCATATGGATATCAAAGCATATCCCATCTTCAATTTCAGTCCCCAATAGCGGACATTTAATCTTTTTTGATTCCATATTTTTCTGCCACCTCCCTGATTTTTAGTGTTTGTTCATCGAATTGTTCTTTCTTAAATGCTGTTCGAATATTATTATTTTCTGTATCAACGTATACGGCTCCATTAGGTCCGTAATAGTTTACAAATCTTCCATTCCAGCGAGTAAGAGAAATATCCGCTTCTTTTATAAATCTTTCTGCCTCTTCTCTGGAAACGCTATGTTCTCTTTCTGCATTTATATGTCCAGCATCAAACGAGAACTCCGAAACATCTATCTTATCCGGATTAATTCTTGGAACACCTCTTATTTTTGCTTCTGTTAGTTCTTCTTTTATTTTATCATTTCTTATCTTTAAAGCAACTTCTTTTTGTACTTTCTTATTTTTCGCCACAGCTTCTGCAGATAATCTCTTATCAAATCCTACAATCTGTTCTCTGTCAGTCCTACGATGTAATCCCGGTGTATCCTTCACGTAATACTTTAGCTTATTCTCTGTCCGCTTAAGCTTTACAGAAGCTTCCTCGAACCCCTCCTGATCTCCTGCCGCGTCCAGCATCATACATTCCCGTTTCTGCTTTCGTACTTCCCTCTCAAGAGCTCTCTGCACCTGTGTCTGCTTATACAGCTTGTCGTTTGCATCCATATCTTCTGTTGGAAAATACCTCTGCACATTTACTCCCGGAACGAATGGCCATTTATGGTGTCTGCAATTAATTCCCAGAATCCCATCCGGTTCACCGTAACTGGACGAATTCCAAGGATAGTATCGAATCTTCTTACCATGCAAATCTTCCGTGTAACCACTCCCGTTATTCAAATCAAATATCTTGCCCTGGTCTTTTGCACATTTGGGGCGCGCACCGGAATGACTGTCAATCTGAATCAAATGGCATCCTGCATCTTGTATCCTGGCATCCTGAACTTCCTCGGCTGTACTTTTAGCCGTATTCCTCATAGCCATATTCACATAAGCCTCTGGAGTCCACTCCCGCCCTCGCTTATCTACGAACGCCGGAATTCCCTTATCATTCAATTGTCTGATGCACCGTCTAACCGCCTGCTGTCTTGACTCAACACCACTCACCACTCCTCCAGCGCCACTGTTCAGAATGTTCCATGCCTCCTGCGCTATATTGCTGACGAGACTCTTGTATTTCTCAGATGCCTTGTACAACATGACTGTGTTGCACATATTCAGCGTATCTTTAGCCTGTTTTCGGAAGCTATGCACTACACGCTTCACGTTCTTGCTCTTATCAGCCTGTACAGCTTCCTCAGCGAGCCCCCGCCTTGCCATGTATCGGAGTCCTGGTTCCATATTGTCGATAACATCCTGTGTTGCTTCATTCAGCATTCTTTCAGCTGCAGTCTGACTTAACCCTGACATCTTGGCAATCAATCGAATATTCTCCTGGTTGAGTTTTCCAATCTCAGCAAGTTTCTGCATCAGCCACCTATCAGTATCAATTGGCTGCTCCCACCCCTGTAAATGTCTGGCAATGTTCTGTAATATCTGAGCCTCCAGGTCAATATAAATTCCATCCACAGGCTCTGCAAGCTGTTGGTTCTCCAGTATATTCACAAGTTACCACCTACTTCTTATCGTTTGGATCAGACGCTTTACCACTCTTAAAACCATCGAGGTCCTGATTCTCGTCTTTCTCTTCTTCTTCGGACATATCATTCTCCTCGTCCAGTTCATCATCATCTCCTCCTGTCCAGTCAATATCCTGTCCGGTTATCTGGTTGTCTTCCCTGATCCGTTCTAATTCTTCCAAAGCTTCCACCTCAGAACACTTATTGATCTCCATGATTGCGGTAAGCTTAGACCTAAGTCCCGCATTCACAAGCTTTATATTCTTATCAATTAGTGTGTTGCTATCCTCAATGATCGAATCATCAAAATCCACTGTTGCTTCAACAGCTTCTTTGACATCAAGAAATGACACTGCACGGACCATGTTGATGATCACATCTTCAATCACAATGCAATGCTTCTGACGATTCTGATACAGATCTGACTTGTCTGAAATTACTTCAGTTGCAGTTTTAACTCCTCCAGAATCATACCGGTATCTCCCAGCTCCCATTCCAACTTTGAGGCTTAGAAGATCTAACGACTTCTGGATGCCAAGTTCATGCTCCTGCGCCCGGATAGTCATATCAACCTCGGTCAGTTGATTATTTCCGTTTCTATCTTCCGGAAGCAGATAATACACAGTATCATTAGGATCAAAAGTGGGACTGACTGTACCATCTTTCTCCATCTGCACTCTTGCCTGACTAATTGGAACCATGATTCGTTTACGTCCTAGAACAAATTCATTCATGTAACTATCATAGGTAAGATCGCAGCCTTTTACCTCATCAATTCCATTAGCGTATACAGATATTCCAAGAGGACTGTCCAGATCTATATTGTTGCAAATATTTGGTGCCACAATCTGAAACAAGGGTTCTGTACTTCCTGTTGATACCAACTCTTCGATATCCTCCGGAGCATCAATCTCTTTTCCACTCTTCGCATCGATATAAACATTTTCGATGTAATACAGATCAGCATTTTCTCCATCCTCAGTCTTCCCGAATCGATGCATCTGCAGATAAATAACTTCTTTTCCACTCAACATTCTTGATGCTCCAAATGCACATTCCGTAATATCTCCATTATCCCAGGATAACGGATAAATCATATCAGCTCGGATATAATCTATGATCACTCTGTCATTTGCATCTTTATATTCCACAAAAGCTCCCGTTCCAAGTGCAAATGCTTTTTCAATCAGCTGATTACCCTGTTTAGAAAAGTTATTGTATCTAAGTATTTTTGACAATTGTTCACTATACTTTCCAGCTTTAATGGACACCTTTTCGTTTAATAACAGATTTGCCCAGTCCTCACAGACCGTCTTCGCCATTCCGAGTTTATAACGCTCCTGGTTTGTCATAACTGCCCCGTTATACAACTTATAGTGGTGGAACTTCTCAACATCATTCTGATACCACTCTAGCCATTCATCAATGTGGTCATATGTTTCATCCGGCACTGCATGGTATCCTTTCTGTACCAGATACTCTTTTACTTTCTTGTATGTGCTATCACTCACGTTTCCACCTCCTATGCTGCTATATACATAATTTCATCTTGTATGCTCTCTGTGCTGTATTCTGTGCTGTCCAGACTATCAACGTTCATCTCGCCATCATCCAGTCGCACGTCCATATTCTTTTTCTTCTCGTCATATACTGCCTCTTCAAATGCTGCAATGATATGTGTGCAATGCTTCATAATCTTCCATCTGTGCTGTGCTATCAGGCTATTGTAGAATGCTATCCGGTCATTAATCGAACCCTTGATGGCATTCTTAATATCAATTGCCACATGCTCTTGAATACATGCCGCTTCCAATCCTGATATCAATGTCTGCTCTGCGCTATCACAATATACTTCATATGTCTTGTACCGGCTCTGCGCCCTCCGAACAAAATCAATAAAATCATCCTGCAACTGCTTCGGATTAATGCGCTTCTTGCAGTAATATTCATCCAGCACAACCACCTGTTTAAATCCTTTGGTGAAGCCTGTCAGGGTAAAAGAATGAGCCGACTTCGTACCACCAAAATCGACTCCTATTACTGCATATACTATTTGATTTTCATCCAGCCATTTCTGATCAACAAGATACTCTTGTACATGATCCGCAAACTGCTGATAAATAAGTCCATCTGCTGCAACCCATTTTCCAAGAATGAAACGCTTATAGAATACGCTGCCATGCGGCCATGCATTTTTGTATTCTTCTTTACGCTTCGGAGAAATTGAAAGGTTATCATCCATCGTAAAATGCAAATGATATACTTTTTTCTGCTTTATAGCTTCTTCTGTCAGATACTCCTCACGTATAAAATGATGCGGTCCTGCCGGGTTACAGTTCATCCAGAACTTCCAACCATCCACTGAACATCTGGCAATTGCCTGATCCACAAAACTCTTTGGAAACAATGCTGCTTCATCAAGATAAGCACCAGCAGCAGTTAATCCCTGCAGTGCATCTTGTGCCGCTTCTGTGTTTGCTCCGTACAGATAATATGTGTTTGTTCCAATCTCCAACCTTGCATCTGTTCCCGATCGGATGTATTCATAAGGCCATCCCCACGCTTCCAGCATTTGCAGCATCGGTCTGACCACATTCTTCTTTAATGCACCCATCGTCTTTCCGGCCAGGATAAATGACTCACCAGAGAACATTTCTTGTGACCAGGTTAGAAAGCCAATAATACAGGCAATCGTCTTTCCCGATCGGATAGATCCATCTGCGATCACATAATTGTTCTCCGAAGTTCTGATTATTGGTCTCCACCAGTGAATCAATCTCTGCTGTTGCGGAGAAAATGGCTTGAAATTAAACTTCGCCGGTCTCTTCTTCCGCCTCGGCATTTTCTTCATCCTCCTCAAATAATCCCTGCAGATCCTCTGCAGTTGGTCTCATTGCTTTCAGGAAGCTCTGGATATTATCATCTTGACTATCTGCATCTCCAACTTCCTGATCTCTGGCTCTCTTAGCTCTGTCTGTCCGGATTTTCTGTTCTTCCAAATCTTCTGCCGATTTATCTGTCTGACCAACTGTTTTCATGATTGCTTGATAAGCTTTTACATCTCCAAGCATTGCCTGTTGGATCATGGCCATTGTAATTACTTCTTCATAAGTACTCTCGCCACCATCTGCCCGTAATATATCTGATAAGCCGTCAACTTCTACTTGCATCGTTAACAGCTTGTTCATTGTGTCTCTGAGAGCTGCTTTCCTACGTCTTGTCGCACCTGATTTAATTCCGCCGTTTCTTCCACGTTCTCTCGCTTCCCTCTTGCTTCGTACTGGTTTTAAGTTGTGTTCATTCGCCACTTCACCACCTTCAATTCTGGTTTATTTTAATGGATCATACAGGTATCGAACCTGTGACATTTCGCTTATGAGGCGAATGTTCTACCACTGAACTAATGATCCGAATTTTGCGTATTAGAAAAGCACCCCGGAGGGTGCCCGTATTTTTTATCACTGTTTTCTTTCCTTGTATTCTTCCATTTCCTTGCGTTCCAACTCCCAATCTTGATTAGATAGTTTTACCAACTCCTGATCAGAAATTCTTGCTTCATCTATAAATATTTTATGCCTATAATTCCAGTGTTTCTGTCTTATCTCCCTTAGCTTCGAATCTCTTATTCTATGAATTTCGCCTATGCTTAAATTTTCTTTATACTGTTCTTCTTCACTCAACCATTCATCCATATTGAACACTCCTTACTTTTCGGTATTCTTCTTTTCTATAATTTCAATATCATCATAGTAAATAACAACTACATCATCATCTGTTATATTATTTTCTATATACGGCTTTTGCGGATTGCCCTTTTCGTCCAATATATACTTTCTATATTTTTTCAAAGAGATAAATTGTTTTTTCCCTTCTTCCAACTCACTCTTTCCTAAATATCCCTCATATACAAATTTATCATTTCGCAAATACACTTTGAGCCACGGACTTATTTCACCATCATCCAAAACATCTATCTCGTTCTCATCCATGCTTGTTTGAATATCTAAAAAACTAAAAACCTCTTTTAATACATCGGATTTCTGTGCTACATGTGCTATGTATGGAACAACCGTTGAAACACCTATCATACAAAAATGATATGCAATTTCCGATGATATTTGAAATCTATCCACACATATTTTGTACAAAAAACTTATTACAATTGATTTTGCGATAGTTCCTTTTTCATCTTTCAAAGTTTTCGCTTTCAAAAAGTGATATACATACAGCGAAATATACCCTGGATAAAAATACACTATATATGTTGCTATTGAATCTATTATTTTTAAAATATCATCTACCGACATCTTTTTTCACCTACTCTTCTGGCGGATTTCCTGTTGGCTTTCCAGTTTTAATTCTTGCTTCTTTCGAAGTAGCTATACTCCTCTTTCTATTACGGTTTTCTCCAAATATTTGAAGATTCATCCTCGAGCCATTTTCTTTTATGTTCTTATTATTACGTTGTTTTTTACTCACTTACCCATTCCTCCAACCTATCTAAAACCTACTCTCATAATATCTCATTTCTCGACATTACGCAACGAAAAAGACACCCGCATCACCAGGTGTCTTCTCTCGGTTTTATTAGGTTGTGGGGGAACTAATCGAATGATTTAATATCTGTTCATCAATTCCAGTTTATACTCTATCACTTTTTAAGCGAACATTGCCGAACATTATTCTAATTTTTCCAAAAATCTATTATGCCGCATCCGGCAATTATCTTCCGTATACTTAACTTTTCTCTTTGGAAAATTCTGATTCATGCGTAATGCAACCTGATACCATGTCAGATCATCGATATAATACAACCGGAAGATAATCCGCAGCTCACTCTTTTCTATCGTCTCTATGTATTCATCCACCTGTATCGTCAGCTCCAGGAGTCCCTCTTCCAGCTCTTCCAGTCTGCGGATCCGTTTATTCAGCAATGATTCTTTCCGAGAAATAGCCGTGACCGGTCTGCCGGTGATCTTAACCGTTCCCAGTGGTTTCTTTCCCTTCTTCCCGCATGATACTGAATCCATAACAACTTGTCCATTCAATCTGAATAATTCTTTTTTATTCTGCTCAATTCTTCGTCGTAGGTCTTTTATCTCTTCTTTCATATCCGCATACTCAATCAGAATGTTCTTGTCCACCGGCATCTACTCCCTTCGTTACGTCTACTCCCATCTTCTTCAGGTAATCATCTACCGTATAGCTCTGATACGGCTTCCTGTGGAATCTCTCACTTGCTCTCCTGTCAATATCTGATTCCAGCTCATCATAATGCTGTTGACCTTCTAGTCTCTGTTTCTTCGCACTTCCTCTGTTCAATCATTTCTCATCTCCTTCGTCGTTTTGTTTTCTCGCATCAAATGCTGTCACATCAACATTAATTTTCACCATATTACGAACTTCCGAACTGATCGCATTTTTCAATGCTGACCTTCCTTCGTATGATGTCAGTTCGTATCGGACGACATCGTTCACATTAATATGCTCTACCGCATATTTTACCGGCTTCTTGATTTCTTCATTCCTCCGCATCATTCATTTTCATCCGTGCACCTTTCTCATACTTCGTACATTCCTCCACCTTGCATCCACGGCTATGATTCATAATTCCGGCATAATCACAGCTATTCACTGTCGGCCGGTTGCTCCGGAACTTACAAGTCTTACACAGGTGCCTGTCCGAATTATCTACTTCCGCTCTCTTTTCCTTCTTCCGGAACTTCGCTGCATGATACCCGACTGTTCCGATTGGGATACCTGTCTGATCAGCAATCTCGTTATTCGTATATCCTTCCTCTACCAACTTCCGAATCATCTCTTTCTTCACTCTGGTACTGCTTGCCGGAAGATCTACCGTTTCTTCTTCCATCCTCTCTTCCGGCTTCGTCGGGGGGGGCGTACATTCCTGTGTTTCATGCACTTCCTGCATGATTTCATCTGGATCTATTTCACAACGTACATCATCTGCATTCTTCTCTTCCTCCACCATCTCATGTACAGCTCTTTCAAATTCCGGATTCTCTACTGCCGGCACGTCCACCAGAAAATGATTCTCCGGCTGGTCAAGGATATCTTCCAGGGACATTGCATTCATGCCGCCGTCTTCTCCAATCAAAGGGCTGTTACAGGTTTGCCCTTTATGTAATATTCCAATGCTTCTTTTAAGTTCTTCTCTACTAACATTTATTTCGCCCCTTTCTGCAGATTCTTCAAGAATTCCACCAAATGAGTCTCACTGTCTTCGGTATGCACATACTGTTGATCAAACGTCTTTTCTCTTCCGTAGTACTTTTTATTCTTTTCCAGCAAATGAAAATAATGACTATCCTCTAACTCACCAGAATTCCAGTAATACTTTCTCTTTGGATATTCGGATACTATCAATCTACTGCCATCCTCGAAATCATATTTGTAATAATTCACATCAATGCGATCATCGTGATACCACAATCCCCAGTCTTTGTAATTTCTGAGCCATTCCTTCCGTTGATCATTATTCTTGAGTTTTGGAAGTTCTGGCTGTTTCTGTTCTTCTGGTGGATTCATCACCGTATCCAGATCGTGAATATATCCGGCCAATGCTGCAACTAAAATCTTCTGTTTCCGGATCCTGATATCATTTTGACCGAATTCTTTCTCAGCCATCTCCAGATATATCTGAGCTTTCTGATTCTCTTCCCTGGCAATATCGATATCAGTTTTCTCAGATACTTCTTCATACAGTTCCGGCTCTACCTCTTTCTCCACAGGATCTGATGGAATCCTCTCTTCAACTTCCAGCATTTTCTCTTCCGGAACTTCCACCTTTTCCTGTTTATGCAAGCTCTTATAATGATTCCAACACTTCGCACATTCTTTCTGTCCTTCATGCTGATCTTCACGAGATGTTCCCCAGTTCTGCCTCGGACAGGTATCTTGATCTGGCGGACAATCCATATTCACATTCTCAACTGCCGGCTGCTGTTTATCTTGTGCGACGTCGCACACATCATCAAGCCATCCGCACCTACTATTGCAATTCTGATTACATTCCGAACAACAGCTATAGTTCTCTGAACAATATGCAGCTGCTCCACATATTCCACTTCTACTTTTTCCGGTGATACATTTTGCCGGACCATGTTCCTCTTCCGGAAGAATCTCCGGATAATCCTCCACACACATCTGTCCAGGTACTTGCTCTGGAATCTGTTCTTCAATCTCTTCCGGTTCAGGATCCGGTGTACGTATTCCACGAATTTCTCTTGCTGTCATATCTGGCTTCACTTCTTCCATCTGCTTATCATCCAGATATAACATTTCCTGCAGCTGACTTTTTCCAAAGCTTATATACTCTTCTGACAATATCGGTGTATTACCATTCTTGGAGAACCTATCGTTCATTGCCATCCATCTGGATGCTGTTGATCGTTTGATACCATAATTATCTTCTGCAAATTCCCATATTGATTTATATCCGTCTTCCAGGAATAAACTTTTATCTCTGATCAGCTTCAAGTAGAATCCTATTGCCACAAAATCTCTTGACATATTCTGCAGTTTCTCTTTGATGATGTCTTTCGTTTCTGTGTAATTAAGTTTTTCGTACCACCTAATTTCCTCCATCTTTCTTTTCCCTTTCCCACATATCGTGCAAAGTCTGTGCACGAATCGCTATCCACAACACCAGATCAATCACATCACACTGTCTTCCATATTTCTCAATCACAGCATCCTTCGCTTCGTTGAACTGCCTCATGTCATGTGATTTTGTGTAATCTCTGTATAACTTCCAACAATCGTTGTACATTGCTGTGACTCGCTTATTATATTCTTCCATATTCCACTCCTTTGTTACCGAATGTTACCATTTTTAGTGCTCGTTACCAAAACACGGAAACCGTTATAAGTCTTGAAAACACTGTGTTTTCTGGACTTTTCGCCATTCGGTTACCGAGTTACCACACATTTTCCCATGTAGGAGAACTTATTTTTCTCACTTTCACATATTTTTATCTTCCCTATAAGGGTAAAAATTGACTGGTAACTTGGGTAACGGGTAACTTTATTTGAATGGCAACTCCTCCTGCTCATACATTTCCATCGTCTCTACTGACTCAAATCCATCCTCATCCAGATTCTCATTCAGCTTCAGGAACACGCATCTTACAGGATTCCCGCCTACCTTTTTCACCTTTGTCATTCGTCCGCCCTGTGTCTCGATCAGACCTTTCCGGTCCGCCCATGACAGGAATGCTTTGTCAGAAAATCCACCATTTTTACATAGATCCTTGAATGCCTGATTGTAAATAATAGCTCTTCCTTCTTCCAGAATTCCCCACTGTTCAACTTTGTTTTCCGCATCAAATTTCTGCTCATTCATTGCAATCTTATCTTTCAAATACCGGTAGCAGCGTTCATTATCACTAAGATCGTTCCTGTTGATCAGAACGGTTTTTGCCTGCTTGATCGTGATATATTCTCCGTCCCGGAACAAATAATCCGTTGCTACTTTATCTGCAGTAAGAAGGATCGCCAACGACAAGCTCTGCTTTTGCATTGCCTCATCATCCTTAAGCTCTTTCTGGAACTCCTTCTGCATCCGCTGCAGTTCTTCTTTGCCAATACTTTTCAGCGCTTCTATGTACCTTTTTCCTGCCATGCCATAATTCTTCTTTACAAGCTCTGCAGTCTCTTGCGGATCTTCATAAACATTATCCTTGCATTCAACTTCCAGAATACGGTTAATCGCACCACCCTGAGACACGTATGAATTCAACGGACGTTCTCCATTGGTCAGAATGCAGTTCCTCCACCGATTCTCCCGGTTGATGCCAAGCTCCTTGTTTGACCGGCTCTTTCCTTTTCCGGAACACATGTCGTATACCATGCCTTCAAAATTATCCCGGATCCGGCTGCTGGTTTTACTGGTATCATCCAGAATCATTGGCAGATGGTTTAGCATATCTGCCTTTGCTTCCAATGCCACTTCTGTTGTCTTAAAGTCTCCGATATACGCTGATTCATCAGGATTTGCCCAGATTGATGCAGCAACCATAAGAGATACTGTTTTACCGCCTTCTGTTTCTCCCCAGAGATCTACGATAAACGGTAGTCCTCCCAGGAGACTAACCAGAACGCTCGCAAAAGATGCAGCCATCATAAATTTTATTTCCAGCCGGCCGGACTTACGGAGCTTCTGCATATGGCTCTGCCAGATTTTCCAGTTTCCACGCTCTGATACACTGTCATAGGTCTGACGGAACCGTTGATCTCCATCAAACACAATCTCCGTGTCGTAAGGAATAAAATCGTTCTGGATCCAACCAAGCTTACTGGTGGAGTACTGAACCTTGATATGGCTGTCGTTCATATTCTCCACATCTGACAGAAAACGTACCAATAGCTTTGCATTTTCCGATGTAACAGAAATGCCTCTTCCGGAAAGAGCTACAATCTTGCTGGCAGATGTCACCATCGTTTTAGGAACAATGATCTCGTCCCATCGTCCATTTCGCTTATATGCGATTTTAATCTGCTCTTCGCCAGTCTCTAAGTTCTTCATACGCTCCACTGGTAATATTGGATGATAACAGGCAACTGCATCTACCTGACTGTCATTCTGGGCATATACTCCATCTTCTCCAGCAATCCATGCTCCGCAGAACATGTTATTATATGGTCCTTCAAAGTTTGTCCACTTGTCCAACATTGCTATTGGCTTCTTGCGCTCCCGCTGCTTTGCCTCCCGATCCACTTTCTTGTATGCTTTTAACAACTCTTCGAACTTCTTCTTTACTCCAAGCTCTGCGGCTCGATCTGTCAGTGAAAGGATCATTCGAGCCTTCATTATCTCGTCTTCCTGGTCGAATATCTCTAAAAAGATATCCTCTGCCAATATGCTTTTACTATCCAGCCTTGCTAAAGGCTCCATGTGATCACCTTCTTTTTTCTAATATTTCTGCATGATATAATTCAAGCTGCAGTGCATTGTAACAATCACACCACGCATCCGATAATGGCTCTGACCGGTCAAGGAACTTCCGGTATATTGCTATCAAATCATTATTTAGCTTTCGTTTTTGCCGGAATCGTTCCTCCTGCTTTTCCCGCATCAGCTTCTCTTTCTTTGCATGATACACGGCCAGGGATGACTTGAAAGATGGATCGTATCCCCCGCCCAGCATCCGGAAAGCTTCCTTAAATGAAATACCATAAAACATTTCGACAAAAGTAAAGATATCTCCATTTGCTCCACACCCGAAGCAGTTAAAGTCTTTATCATAGATCTTCATGGAAGCTTCCCGATCGCCTTTGTGAAACGGACACTGAATAAAGCCTGACCGATTCGGCTGCGGAAGTCCACATTTATTTAAAATGTCCCGCATACTGTATGTTTGTTTAATCTCCTCACTGGTCATCTGGGGTCACCGCCCCCCCCCTGAGAGGATCCGCATTATTTCTTTGCCGGTATCTTTTTTCTCACAAAATTCAAATCGGACATTATAACGATCACGAATGGTACACAGGGATTTGTACAGCTGATTCCCATCAACCGCCTTGGCTGATACCACATACTTCTCTCGCTTACCATTCACCATGCGCCACCGGACTTCATGCTTCCTGGGATTCTCCCAGAACCACACATCTTCCAGACTCTGGATATCCGGACCATGTTCCACCAAAATCACAAGCTGTATCCCTGCATTGATTGCCTTCAGAAGCTCTCTCTTGAATCGTTCATGCTGCTGGCAGACGTTCCCGCATAATTCCTGCAGATTCTGCTTCCGATCAATGATGAGCCTGGGGTTATCCAGACTCATATAATCGCCGACTAATAACTTGCTCGAGAAATACTTTACGCCATTATCATCAAATGTCTTAAGAATTTTGCGAATAGCACGCTGCTTTTCTCTTGTATCAATTTGTATATCCACTTACATCACTCCTAGTTAAATGGCAGTTCCTCATCAATGCCATCCGGAATATTCATAAATCCATCCCCTGCAGGTGTGGATCCTTGCGGATACCCATTAATGTGATTCTTATAAGCTCTTGTCTCGTTCATATCCGGCACTGCAGCATCGGCGACCTTGTCCACACTTACAAACCAACGAAGCACCCTCTTCTCCATCTCTCTGCCATCATAGTAGTCCATCTGGGGACCATACACGCCGCCAACCAGTTTTCCCTTGAACTGCTGACCGAAATTATCTCCCCACTGCGTTGCGAATCCCTTGTTGGAATGTTCCACGCAGGTCAAAAATGTCTTAAATGAACGGCTGCAGTCCCCATTCTCATCTTCTGTCAGAATGTATTGGGTTGCCTGATTTGACCATTTCTTGTCTGGACGGATATCATTCTTGAATGATTCTGCAAAATATCCCGCCTGCTTATCTCCTGGAGCGAAATCAAAGAACACAACAATCATTGGTTTATTGGTCTTTGACATTCGTTCCTCAACCTGTTTAATTACCAGTGTATGTCCTCCAAGCTCAACGGGAGTAAATTCTCCCTGAGCCTGTGTATTTTCATAATTGTTTGGCTTTTTCATTTTAATAGTCCTCCAATGCTTTCATTACTTCTACAATATCGTTATCAATCTCCATCTGGTCAAATGCTCCCATTGGAGATTTTGCCGTACTATTGTTTGCCTGAGTTTCAAATTTATATGCTCCATCTACGCACTTGCTAAGCAGTACTGTAGTGAACTTACTTTCCAGACAAATCTTGTCCAGCTTCTTCCCAGAGGTTTTGATTCTGGTAAACATATAACCGGCTTCATCGTGATCTGTCTGTGTATGTGCCGTGAAAATAATTGTCAGATCATCCCTGTATGTATATGCTTCGCAGACCAAATCCCAGACACACGCTGCAAGATCTACCCATTTGTCATAACCTTTTTCCTTACTCCGGCGCATCTCATCAGCTACCATCAGTCCGTTGACTGTATCAACTACAATCACTTTGACTCCAGGGCAAGCTTCTGCAATTCGTTTAATATACTGACGGACAATATTTGCATCGTCGCATGCCAGATAGTTTTTGTTCTCTTTGTTGTACTGCTTTCTCCATCCCTTCCAGGAAAGTCCTTTCTTGTCAGCATCAATATAATATGTTGTCTTTGGATCTAAATTTCTCATAGATGTTGTTTTTCCAGATCCAGATTCTCCCATAATGCAGATAACTTTACTCATTACATTCTTCCTCCTCCGTTACTCTTGATGACCATAAATCAGCGAAATGTAAAATCATATACAACAGTGTTTCATTTCCCTGAATTTCGTATTTGAATGGTCCATACAGTCCGTTATGCCACAGGATTGCCTGCTGTTCCTCTTCGGTGAGATCAATAAACTTAGATGCAATGGCAACAGATCTTACTTCGTGATCCACATACATGAGATCCGGATTAGATTTGTACGGCTGCGCTTCACTCTGCTTCGGTGCTGGATCCGGATTTGCTTTTGTTGCCCGTCCTTTCAGCATATTCGGCACATAATTTGCTTTCCCGAACTGCCCCATCTTGCCAAGATCGTGAAGCAGCGAAACGATGACGATTGAATTTCTGAACGATGATATCGGGTATCCCAATCCATTTGCGATCTTTAATGCGTTTTCGTACACATTAAAACTATGTTCAGCAAGTCCACCCTCTTCTGCCAGATGAAATCTTGTGCTGCATGGTGCAGTAAAGAATCCTTCATTCTCCATATGTTCAATTAACTTATCCATTCCTTTTCTACCTGTACTTAATAAAAGTTCTTTGATTTTTTCTTTATACATCTTCATCTTCCTCCACATTTGATAATTCAAATCCTAAAATTCTGGCTATCATTCCCCGTGATACGGAATATATCTGTGGTATTGTATATTCCTTTAAGATATCTGCTCTAGCCTGAATCTCCAAAAGTTTCCTGTATTCTTCTACAGAAATAGTAACCGTATTATTCTCGCCCACGTTCATCATCCTCCTTCTGTAATGCAGGGAAGTCTTTTAACATCTTTTCCATCCACTGCTCCACATCCCGATCGCCAAGTCCGATGATATCTTCTTCTAGAACCAGTCCAAAGATCGCATCGCCGGCAATCATACAACCATGCTCTTCGATTCCATAGAATACAGAAGCCACTGCATTGCAAGAAAGTCCTTTGATTAACCCTTCCTCATCAACCAGCATAATCACCGGAGCTTTGAAGTAGTCCCACATCTTTCTTGTCTTCACAGTCTCGAAATATCCGCCGACTGCCTGCTGGATAGATCTGAAATCCTTAAAATCTACATCGACGATAGAGATCTTATTATCCGTTGTAATTTTTAGCGTCTTCATCTTTTCTCCTCCGCCTGCTTAATTGTGTCAGTTACAATATCTGTCAGAACTTCCTTTGCCAGTTCTTCTGGCATATGTCCGCGAAGTGCTCTATACATTGCCACTGTAACTCCTTTATATTCCTTCAATAACTCTGCTCCCGATCCAAGCATTTCTACCTGGCATTCCGTTATTCCGCTGCAAACGGACTGTGATGTTGCTTTAATCATTTGACTAATTTCCTTTCTTCTCATATAATATAGTTGACTAATTTCTTGAGCGCCCAAAGCTTGCCGGCTTATATGGGTGCTCTTCTTATTTCCACGTCAGATCAAATATCTGTCTTAACTGATCCGGCGTATAGATTTTTGCTGATGGCATTGTCACCCAACTGATCAGGTAATTTCTTCGCACCTCTACAGTATTTGAATCCTTGCTGATCGCATTTAAGTGCTCCCGGATTCTTTCCAGTTCTTTCCGGAATTCATAATCATCCATCAACCTTGGTATCTCTTGCAATGTCCTCACCTCCTTCACTTTGCAAACAACCAGATAAATAACACTGCATCGAATGCAAGTCCGATTGCTCCGCCAATCAGCAGCTCAAACACCACTTCCCGGACGATTCTCTGCCATTTTGTTCTTGGTCCTCTTCTTTTCATGCTTGTCCTCCCTTCTACCGCCTAAGCGGTTTTCTCGATTGTATAGGTAATTTCCACCTTTTCCTGTTCTTCCAGAAGAGATATCAACACCTCAATGATTTTTTCCATATCCGGTTTCATACTCGCCACCCGCTTTCTATCTCCTTGGTTATGTTTATGCATCACTGTTTGTACTTGTTGCGGTTCTCTGGTATAATTTTCCTATCAAATGAAAGGAACTTGTTAATCATGAAACTAAATCCTGACTGCATACGAGATATACTTCTTGTTGTAGAAGAAATTCCCGATATAAATCATCGCTGGAGATTTGACGAAGAAACTATTCCTGAATTGTTTCCAAATTACTCCTTTGATGAAGTGATGTATCATATTCGCCAATGCCAACTTAATAATTTCTTTTTTCAAGCAACCATTAATATCACCGGAACAAGTTGCGTCGTCTCGGATTTATCTCCTGAAGGGCATGAATTTCTTGCTAATATCAGAAATGACTCTTTTTACAACAAAGTAAAATCTATAGGTGCTGAGCTGGGTGTGCAATCGCTTAAGGATTTAACACAGATTGCCTTGTCAGCCGCGTCCCTAATTATCAAATCGCATTTCAATCTTCCATAATATGTAAAGATTTTACTGCGACTTTCTTGGCGTATCTCTTTATCAAAGCAATATTGGGTAATGGCCTTCCACATTCAGCAATGTAAAGAAGTACGCCTTGAAAGCAAAGTTTCCAATAAATTGCTTTTGCAGCTGATACTGCCAGTAATACTGTCAAAACTACCGCTATCACCATCTACTCACCTCCCTGTTTCATCTGTTGCAAATAGGTAATCTAATGTTTTGTCTGGGAATGCTTTTCGCTTGATTTCTACCATTTCACACAACTTAAATTCTGTTACCCCTCTGAACTTCAATTTCAAAGTTTCATAATTTATTCCTGTCAGTTCAGATAAGCTTTTAATAGACAATTTCGCTCTTCCCATTTCTGCATTTAAATTTGAAAACATTTTCACTCTCCTCTCATTATTACCCTGTGGGGTAGTTTGTGATTATAATATAAACGTTACAGGGTAATTTGTCAACCTCTAAATTGTATTTTTTTACTTTGTGGGGTAATTTTTTACTTTACAAAGTCTATTTTATATGTATAATTAGAAGTAACAGGAGGTACGCGATATGTCATTTACTGATAAATTAGATGCCTTAATGGCTGAAAAGGGAATAAATAAATCCGTCTTATCCAAAGAATCGGGAATTCCATATACAACCATAGCGGGGTTTTACACAAAAGGAACTGATAATGTAAAACTTTCCACGTTAAAAAAGCTTTCCTCTTATCTTGGATGCACTATTGATTATTTGGCAGACGATGAACACGATGAGCCAACTACCCTTGCAGCTCATTTTGATGGTGAAGAATACACCGAATCTGAGCTGGATGAAATCAGACAGTTTGCTGAATTCGTAAAGAATAAACGAGCTAAGTAATTTATAGGACAGCTTATCTGATATACTCGAGCGGGAGGTGTTTGTATGAATACATATGAGAAGCTACAGGAAGAAGCCTGCAAAGACGGTATAGATGTTATTGATTATCCTTTTGAAAGTAATGGAATAAAGGGATTATATTGTGATGGCACTGTTGCTATCAGAGATAATATAGATACAACTACAGAAAAAGCCTGTGTTCTGGCAGAAGAACTCGGTCACCACTACACTTCTATCGGTAATATTATTGACATGGAATATACCGGTAATCGAAAACAAGAGCGACAGGCACGGCTCTGGGGATACAATCGCAGCATTGGATTATTTGGTCTGATCAGAGCTTACGAACACGGTTGTAAAGATAAATATGAAATTGCAGAGTATCTGGATGTTACAGAAGAATATCTGGAAAACTGCATTAACTGTTACCAGGATAAATACGGGGAATATAAAGCTGTAGATAACTACACAATTTATTTTATCCCTAACTTGATGATATTTAAGAAAATATAATAACGATTCATCCAGTATCTCTAACTATAAATACACTGCCCTCTTGATACGAAAGTATTTGTATGGCGGAGATATCTGATTGAATATACACATAAGAAAGGAATGATAACAGCATGGGGCTACGATTTAGAAAAAGTATTAAAATCGCTCCTGGTGTAAAAATCAATCTAAACAAAAAAAGCACCAGTGTCACTTTTGGCGGCAAAGGAGTTCATTACACAGCCAGTTCAACTGGGAAGAAAACTGCTTCTGTTGGTATTCCTGGTACGGGAATCTCTTATACTCAAACAACTGGCCAATCAAGCAAACAAAAGAAAACTAACAAAGGAGGATCTCAACCTATGCCTACAGCACCTCAAGCAAATTTTCAGGATCCTGATCACAAAAAATGGTATCAAAAAACAGGTTGGATTATTGCATTATTAATTTTGTTCTTTCCTGTAGGATTATTTCTTATGTGGAAATATACAAACTGGAAAAAACCAATAAAGGGAATTATCACTGCTTTAATTCTCATAATCGCACTTTCGGGCATTGTTTCTCCCGATAAATTAGAGCAAATTACTCTCAAAGCAGACACAGAACAAACATACGATATTAATCAAAAGATTTCTATTGAAGCGACTACAACACCTAGTGATTATGAGTTAAGTTCAAGTGACTTTAAATGCTCTGGTGGAAAAATAACCACCAATAATCAAAATATTTCTTTTATCGCTACTAAAGATGGTTCTTATAAAATCTGGGCAGAGCATGATGGAATAAAAAGTAATAAATTAACAGTAAAAGTTGAAGACAAAGCCGCTATTGCAAAGCAGAGAGCAAAAGAAGAACAAAAGCGTTTAGCCGAAGAAAAAGCCCAAAAAGAAGCTGAGGAAAAGGCTGCTCAAGAAAAGGCTGCTCAAGAAGCTGCCAAAGCTCAGGCAAAAGCTGAAGCAGAGGCTCAGGCTGCCGCTCAAGCACAGGCACAAGCTGAAGATCAGCAACAAGCGCAAGCTGCCACTCAGGCTCAACAAAATAATGATCCCACCGTTTATATAACCAATACTGGTGGGAAATATCATCGAGCCGGCTGTAGATTTTTAAAACAATCACAAATTGAAAAGCATCTTTCAGAAGTGAAAGGAGTTTACGGACCATGTGGTGTATGTAATCCACCACAATAAAACCACTAAAGCAAAAAAAGAACCGCCCCTGTTGGCGCAAGGACGGATCTTCATAGGCAATACCGAAGATGGTATCAACCAAACTTTTGACTTACATATTGTATCATCTTCAGGCAGCTATCGCAAGCGGAACACACGTTCTATGCCAGCTGTTATTTTTATACCCATTTTTGTGCGATGTCGCACATATACTTAGGAAGGTGATATGATGAAATTGCAACGATGTGCAATCTACATCCGTGTATCAACTACAGAACAGATGATGCATGGTAAATCTTTGGAATCCCAAAAAGAATATCTTATTAACTATGCCAAGGAACACAATATGGCTGTCGTTGGTGTATATGCTGATGAGGGAAAAACTGCCCGTAAAGAGCTTAAAAAGCGTAAGGCTATTCATTCTCTGCTTGAAGATGTAAAAGCCGGGAAAATCGATGTGATTATCTTCTGGCGGCTTGACCGGTGGTTCCGTAATCTGTCTGATTTTTACAAGGTGCAGGATGTTCTTGACAGTCATAACGTCCGTTGGATCAGCACCAGCGAGCCAGGAATTAACATGGGGACCAGAGACGGAAGACTGCAGCTTAATGTAGTTCTGTCCATTGGTCAGAACGAAGTCGATACGACCAGTGAACGTATCAAATTTGTAAATGAATCATCGATCAGAAGCGGTAAATTAATTTTTGGCGATGCAAATATGGGATATGGCTATAAGTCAGGTATCGTTGATGGACAGAAGCGCATGGTTAAGGATCCTGATCGAGAACATGTCGTGGATGCATTTTATAAATATTTCTTCAAGCATCAAAATAAGTGCGCTACACTCAGATACATACAAGAAACCTATGATCCTGATTTCAGCTTCGGGATCATGAGGACGCTTCTTTCCAGTGAATTCTACAAGGGCACCTATCGAGGATTTCCTTACTGTCCTGCATATCTTACTGAAGATGAGTGGAACAAATTGCAGAAGATACAAAAACGAAATGTTAAAGCTACGCCTTCCGGCCGCATCTATCTGTTTGCAGGAATGATTCGATGTCCCGTGTGTGGTCAATTGCTGTGCGGTACCGGGTGTTCATCCATCATTAATAGAAAAACTGGTGCCAAAAGAACTTACTGCTATTACCGATGTAACAGAGCTACGATCGATCACATATGTTCTTACAGGCACAGATTGAGCCAGAACCTCATTGAGAATTATCTACTTGATAACTTAGAGGATGAATATAAAAATTATAAAGTAAATTGCGAGAAAATCGAAAAAGAGAAGGAGAAGCAAAAGAAAAAGCAATCTCCAGAGAAATTAAGGAAGGAATTGGATCGTCTTAATTTCCTATTTCAGAAGGGGCGGATTGATTGGGATTATTACAACGAAGAGTATGGACGCGTCGAAAGTGAGTTGAACGATCTGCAGAGCGCTCTTCCGGAACCAGTGACGAATTACGGTTACCTCGAAGAACTATTGGATACAGATTTCCGAACCATGTATGATCAATTATCACAAGAAAATCGCAGAGCTTTCTGGCGTTCCATCATTAAGGAGATTCATGTGAATGAAGACCATGCCATAACCTCCGTCGATTTTCTGTGATACGTCTTGTACTAACTATACTGTTCCATTTGGCGCCGACAAGACCATGACTGCTGTCCTTTCCGGAACAGCCGACATCGGATTTATGGGATCAGAGGCTTCCATTTATACTTATAATGAAGGGGCTCATGATTATGTCGTAAACTTTGCACAGCTCACTCAGCGTGCCGGAAACTTTCTGGTTGCCAGAGATGATATCAAAAATTTTAAATGGGAAGATCTGAAAGGCAGAAAAGTTATTGGCGGGCGGAAAGGCGGCATGCCTGAAATGGTATTTGAATATATCTTAAAGCAGAATCACATTGACCCAGCCTCTGATCTTACGATTGACCAGAACATTGATTTCGGTTCTACAGCTGCAGCCTTTTCCGAAGAAAAGGCTGACTATGACTTTACCGTAGAATTTGAACCAGGCGCAACCAACCTTGAAAAGCAAGGAAAAGGATATGTGGTAGCTTCTCTCGGAACTGACAGCGGATATGTCCCATACACTGCATTCTCTGCAAAGAAAAGTTACATCTCCCAACATCCGGAAATCATCCAGGGATTTACCAATGCTCTACAGAAAGGTATGAATTATGTGGCATCTCACACTCCGGAAGAAATTGCTCAGACAATAGCTCCTCAGTTCAAAGAGACGACACCGGATACCATTACAACCATCGTATCCCGTTACTATGAACAGGACACATGGAAGAAGGATCTGATCTTCCGTCAGGAAAGTTTTGATCTTCTTCAGGATATTTTAGAAGATGCCGGAGAACTAAAAAAACGTGCTCCGTATAAGAATCTTGTAACGACAATTTATGCCGAAAAATCCGCAAAAGCAGTCAAAGATACAACGCTTTCACATTAACAATAAAAAATAATGTTGCAAACATTTCTTTGGTTTGCAACATTATTTTTTGACTCTGTCTTCTCCTATGCCATCGCTGTATCCAAATGCTCTTTCACATAACCACTGACTTTATCTCTCGGCATCTCCATCACCACCGCCAGTTCCCCATACAGGAACTTTTCAGCACTGGACATATATCTCTCATCGATATTAATCGTCTTTTTCCCGGCCAGGATTCTCTCTTTATTTCTCCCATAAGATGTCTTGATCAATGAAACCCATTCTCTGCACTGATTGTGTAATAACGCATTTTTGTACATTGCTTCCCGCTGCTTTTCATTCGTCACACCGATTGTATCAATCTCCGACATCTCTTTGATCAGATTCTCTGCTTCTTCTTTTGTAATTAACTGTCTGATCTGCTCCCTCTTGTTGTCAACCGGCGTATATACCGTTCCGGCTGCATCATATACCGGTTTTAACGTATAATACTCTTTATCCGAACTGCCCATATCAATCTTTCCAATATTTACCACTTCACAGACGCCCTCCTTATAATGCGCCACATAATCTCCTATTCTGAACATTTCTGCCTCCTGTTCTTAACACTTCTCTCATGGTAACTTCTGCAGACGTATGACAACGCTAAAAGGGCGCACAATCCGAAGTTATATCGAACTGCACGCCAACTTTTCTGGTATCGTATTATGAAATTTGTAAACGCGCTGACATAAACTCTTGATATAGCTATTATAACATAACTCTTGATATCAGTGTCAACCAACGTGAAATTTTTTATGCATTTCTTCTTTAAATTCTTTTCTTTTGAACATGATAAGTCCAATCATCAGCAGAAAACTACAGCCGATACAGATGACAGACGGAGTTCTGTAGCGGATCACCCCTGTCATGAGCAGTACAAACGGCAGTATCATCGAATATACCGACGCCATTACATAATATATCATATACTCTCTTGGTGATAATGACCGTATTCGGGATATGATCAGCATTACAATCTGGATCAATAGGCAGATATTCGGGATTCCGATATTTACCGACCATCCCCTCCATCCGGTTCCCAGATCCCATAACACGCAAATACCTGACATGATCAGAAGCTGCCACGCCGCATTCTTCAACAAATTGAAACGCTTCACATACCCAACTGCCATCGTAAACCACATCGTTGCACAGCCGGCCGCCACAAATACCGACCAGTGTACCCCGGGGGATATGATGATATCTGTCATCATACTGATCACAATTGCTGCAATACAGCAGAATGTAAATATCTGCAACACTTTCTTCCCTTCGTAATTTGCTTTTGCATCCTTCGGAAAATCTGCTTCTGTAACCGTGACCTGTACGCCGAGTTCTTTCAATATCCGGTAAAAATTCCGCTGGATATTCGTACTGTCATATCTTGATGTAAAACTGAGTGAAAGTGTATCCTTAAAAGAACAGATACATAATTCTGTCCGATTCGTACTGGTATACACTCCGAATTTTTCAATATAGTCCGCATAATCTTCCGGCATCTTTACTACACTCATATTAGAAAGCACAGCCGTCACTTCCTGCTCTGCCATCTTAGCTCCTGCACGGATACACCGGTTCTTAAGTTCCAGAGGTGCCCACTTTAAAATTTTATGCTTTTCTATTGCGATCAATTCATTCATCCGACCTGCCATATGTTCCTTAGACAGATTCTCCCGAAAATATATCTTAACTGCTTCCAGTACATCTTCAAACGAATCTTTTTCTGCTCCAAACTGATATCCCGGTTCTATATAACCAAAGAAATTCAGCATCGAATCGGATGGAAATATCTTTCTTAAATTCACCGGAACCATCAGTATGACCGGCTTTTTTTCCTGTATCCGGCTCATTTCCTCATGAATTGCACATATGAATGCCGTCGTTAAAAGCACCGACATAGATACTCCCTTTTCCCTGCTGATACCCAGAAGTTCTTTTACCGGCACAGTCGCCTCATTGACTTGCAGTTCTTCGTATCCCTTTCCGTTCTTTTTAATCTGAAATGCCTTGATCTTCTTCTTTTTCTTTCTCGGAAAATTCGGATCGTAATAACGGCTGAAGCTGTCATCCTCCTGATCCTTTACCGTCAGATACTGATCTGATAATTCAACCGGTTCAAGTTCATCCTTATGAACCAGATGCAGATAATTCTTCACCAGTTCCCGCAAGAATTCCGTCGCGCCGGTTCCATCAGTCAGTGCATGAAATACTTCAAAATTAATCCGTTTTTTATAATAGGTCACTTCGAATAGAAGCGTCTTTTTATCCCGTACATACAGACTGCTGCATGGTTCTTTATATTCTTTTCTTACTATCGGTCTTAATTCGCTTTTCTCCAAATAGTGCCAGAACAAGCCTTTTCTCATGACCGACAGGAATACCGGATATTTCTCAATTGTCTGATCCAGTGCCTCCTGCAGGGCATTTTCTTCCACTTCTTCCTTCAGTTCACAATAGAACCGGAATACTCTGGTATCTTTCGGACTGCTGGCGGCAGAAAATAACTTTGCTGCATTATCCAGACTTCTCCAGTAAGCACGCTTTTGTTCAAACACTGCTTTTCCCCCTTCTCTCTCCCGCTGCTATTCACCATCCGCCGGATTGACATTCTTTTCGCTTTCTTTCTGTCCATAGCTGTCAAGAAAGCGGTTAATAATCGCGAAGCTCTCCTGCACATGGTAATATTTTACCCCAAGTGCAAAAAATCCGTGAAGTGCATCCTGAATCCGGTGAATCTCCACCTGATTTCCGGCTTCTTTCAGACGCCTTCCATACTCTTCCCCTTCATCTCTGAGCGGATCACATTCTGCTGTTAAGATCAATGTATCCGGCTGGTTACTGTAATCCGTTTCCATCAGAGGTGCAAGATATTTACTCCTCTTATCTTCTTCTGCCGAAGCATAAAAATTAATATAATCCCTCATCTTTCCAGCTGTCAGAAGATACTCTGTTCCATAGCGTCTGACTGACAGATACGGGGAATTCTCACTGTAATCATTATTCACTGCCGGATAGATCAGAATCTGTCTCTTTGGCAGAAATTCTCCCTGATCTCTTGCCATCAGTGAAACAGCTGCTGCCAGATTCCCGCCTGCGCTGTCCCCGATCAAAGTAATCTTGTCCGGATCTGTATTCAAAATGAACCGGTTCGTAAACATAGCCTTTGCCGCCATATAACAGTCATAGAAACCTGTCGGAAATGGATATTCCGGTGCCAGCCTGTACTCTACCGATACAACAATATGATTTGTTGCCGATGCCAGACGGGCACAGATTCTCTCATAATTGTCAATACTTTCCGTTACCCATCCGCCTCCGTGAAAGAACAACAATGCCGGGAGATCATCTTCCATCTTCTCTCCCGGAAGGAATATCCTCACCGGGATCTGATGCTCACCATTATAAATCTTATAATCAATCGTCTTATAAAAAATTTTCATTGGATCGATTGCCTTTAAATTTGCCAGATGCCTCGAGGCTTCTACTTCAATGCCGTCAAAAGACAGTGCTTTCAATACTCTTCTCATGGATTTATTAATCGCCATACTACTTCCTTTACCTGTAACTTTTCTTTCTGATTTTCCTTATCTGATATATCCTTCTTCATATGCTTTTGCCTTATTAAATGCATATAATTCTGCAAATGTCGCCTCCCTGTACGGATTTACATAGAATATCCCAACGATTCCACAGGTAATTGCAGACAGTAATATCCATCCGATAAATGACAGATCCAGAATAAATGTCTCCATCTTCTGCCCGTCCATCATACGCTTACTGATCTGAAATGCTTCTTTTCTGTCCATTCCCGGATTCTCTGCAAGAATGTAAGGGATCATCAGATATTCATAATGTTTTACAATTCCCGGAATAACGAAAAGCAGCGTCCACAAAGATGTAAACAGATTTTTCAGGAACATCGCCAGCACAACATTCACATAATTTCCGGAACGGAATGCATCAAATATGGTTCCGACTGTTGGATTCTCTGTCTTATTGAGAACAAAGAACCTTTTTCCGCCTACTTCCAGAAGACTTCCCACAAATATCTCCAGTGCCAGAATTATGAGAGTCACTATAATTGCTGTCATTGTAATCGCCAATCCGGCAAACGGATATCCAAATCCATCTGTTCCATACAAACTGTTCTGCGAAGCACTGCCTCCGGCTCTTCCTCCATTCACACCACTTAATCCTGTGATAATTCCCATGATCACGGCTACAGCGACACATGACCAGTAATTCTTTTTAAATGCAATCCTACCATTTGTTTTCAGTCTGTCTCTTGTCCAACTCATATCATATCCTCCTTGTCTATTCTTTTGTTATGTCTGCATTCTGAATCTTTTCATTCAGATCATTCAGATATACCCAACGTTCCATCTTTTCATCCAGTTCATTCCCTGCCTCTTCTTTTTTATCCATGAGTTCCCGTAATTTCACTGAATTAGTCGCATTAGCTGCAATCTGTGCATCCAGCGTCTCGAGCTTTTCTTCAAGCTTTGCAATATCATCGTCGATGGTCTCAAACTCCCGCTGCTCTTTGTATGTGAACTTAAGTTTCGATTTTCTCTGTTTCCATGTATCTTTGGAAGAGTTTTCCCCTTTCTTTGATTGTCCTTCTGTTGCGGCAGCATGTCCTTTCAGTGACATCTCCGTATCCAGACCTTCCAGTTCTTTCCGAATCAGATAATCAGAATATCCTCCCTCAAACTGGCGAATTTTCCCATCTCCTTCAAAAGAAAAGGTACGGTTCACGATACGATCAAGGAAATACCGGTCATGAGATACTGTTATGATAATTCCGTCAAAGTGATCCAGATAATCCTCCAGAATGGTCAGTGTCTGGATATCCAGATCATTCGTCGGCTCATCCAGGATCAGCACATTCGGCGCACTCATCAGCACACGCATCAGATACAATCTCCGCTTTTCTCCTCCGGAAAGCTTCTCGATTTTCGACCACTGCATGGCTCCGTCAAATAAAAAACGCTCCAGCATCTGTGATGCCGTGATCTTTCCGTCAGATGTAGTGACATATTCCCCCACTTCTTTCACATAGTCGATCACTTTCATGGACGCATCCATATATTCGTTCTCCTGCGAGAAATATCCAATCCGGATGGTCTGCCCGATTTCTATTGTTCCACTGTCTGGCCTCACGATCCCATTGATGATCTTAAGAAGTGTTGTCTTGCCACAGCCGTTCGGACCGATAATTCCAATGCGGTCATTTTTCAGGAATATATAGCTGTAATCACTGATCAGCTTTCTGTTACCATAAGATTTGCTGATATTCTCCAGCTCGATCGTCTTATTTCCCATACGGGATGCTACGGAATCCAGTACCACTCTCTTTTCTTCCTGAATATCCTTGATCTCCTGCATCGCTTTGATCCGGTCAATATGTGCTTTCTGCTTCGTGCTTCTGGCTCTTGCACCTCTTCCCAGCCATTCAAGTTCGGTGCGGAGAAGGCTCTTCCTCTTCCGTTCCGTAGCCAGTGCCATATCCTGACGCTCTGCTTTCAATTTAACAAATTCGGAATAATTTCCCGGATAACTGTATAGCTTTCCCTGATCCACTTCCACGATTCTTGTTGCCACACGATCCAGGAAGTAACGGTCATGCGTAACCATCAGTATTGCCCCTCTAAAGCCGATCAGATATTCCTCCAGCCACTCTGACATTGCATTGTCCAGGTGGTTCGTCGGCTCATCTAAGATCAGTATGTCAGCCGGTGTCAGCAGTGCATTGACCAGTGCAATCCTCTTCTTCTGTCCGCCGGACATATGCTCTACTTTTTCATCATAATCATAGAACCCCAGCTGATTCAGCATAGATCTTGCATCTGCCTCGATCGTCCACTGGTTCAGTTCATTTACATTATCTGCAATTGCTGCGCGAAGAACTGTTGTTCCCTCTTCGAATTCCGGTGTCTGCGGAAGATAGCAGATCTTCACCTGCTTTCCCATACTGATCTTCCCTTCATCATATGGTTCGATTCCTGCAGTCACTTTTAACAGCGTAGACTTTCCCATCCCATTGATTCCGATCACACCGATCTTCTCATTTTCATTGATACTGAATGCAACATCATTCAGAAGAACACGGTCTGTATAAGCCTTTGTAATATGTTCCATCGTAAGTAAATTCATACGTTTGTTCTCCTTCATGTATCTTTCGGATACTTTTATAAGTCAGAAAAAAGACCGGAAACACCGATCTCTTTTCGTTCTCCACTTTCTATTATATTTTACAGAAAGATATATTTCAATATGAATAATACCGCAAGTACATACATTAATGCGCTGATCTTCTTTTCTTTTGCCTTTCCAGTCATCAGATTCAGGATCACGTAAGAAATCACTCCCATAGAGATACCTTCTGAGATGCTGTAGAAAAATGGCATAGCCAGGATACAGATGTAGCATGGCAGTGCTTCTGAAAAATCATCAAACTCAATGTGTGTCACATTTGTCAACATGTAGAATCCCACTACGATCAAAGCCGGTGCTGTTGCAAACGATGGAATTGCAAGGAAGATTGGTGACAGGAACAACGACAACCCGAATAAAATGGCTGTTGTTGCGGAAGTCAGCCCGGTTCTTCCTCCTTCAGATACGCCTGATGCACTTTCCACAAACGTGGTAGTCGTTGTTGTTCCAAGAACTGCTCCGACGGTTGTTGCAACCGCATCAGCCATCAGTGCCCCTTTGATATTCGGAAGATGTCCTTCTTCATCTAACATACCTGCCTTGGTAGATACACCGATCAATGTTCCGATCGTATCAAACATATCAACAAATAAAAATGCAAAGATAACGACGATGAAATTCAGGGAAAATACTCCGCTAAAATCAAGTTTACCAAATACCGGCATGATACTAGGGATTGAAAATCCACTGCTAAAGTCCGGAAGCAGACTGTAGAATCCAATCTCCGGATCCGGCACATAGATACCTGCCATCTGGCAGATAATTCCTAAAATCCATGTGAGCAGGATTCCCCATAAAATATTTCCCTTTACATTCTTAATTACCAGAATTCCTGTAATTCCCACACCGATCAATGCAAGAAGAACCGTGATTCCCACGTTATTCATGGATGCTTCCACACCTTTTGCACTGTTGTACCCATCAATTGAGAATAACTCCAAAAGCGTAGAACCTCCCACTACGATATTTGCATTCTGAAGTCCGATAAATGCGATAAACAATCCGATGCCGACACTGACTGCAGACTTCAGATTTTTCGGGATTGCATTGAAGATTGCCTCACGGATATTTGTAAGCGAAAGTACGATAAATACGATACCTTCTACAAAGACGGCTGTCAGTGCAACTTCCCACTTATACCCCATTCCGAGAACAACGGTATATGCAAAGTACGCATTCAATCCCATTCCCGGCGCCAGTGCAAACGGATAATTGGCAAAGAATGCCATCAGAAACGTACCGATCATTGCCGCCAGTGCTGTGGATGTAAAGATCGCACCGGAATCCATCCCTGTCGCAGACAGGATACTCGGATTGACCGCAAGGATGTACGCCATGGTCATGAACGTGGTGATACCTGCCATAACCTCGGTCCTGACATCCGTCCCGTTCTCACGGAGCTTAAATAATTTTTCCACCATGTTACTCTTTTCCTCCTTATACTCTCAACAACAAGATATTAACTATAACTTACTGTATTTCCCTTATTTTTTTTCTCAAAGCAAGTACCTGGTTCGGTGCTACAGACAACTCATCAATCCCCATCTGGATAAACTTCTCAGTCAGACTAAGATCAGCCGCCAGATCACCGCATAATGCGATTTTCTTTCCTTCCAGGTGGATATTATTGGCAATAATACGGATCATCTTAAGAAGCGCCGGATGATGTGTATTATAAAAGCGCTCCAGTCTGCTGTTTGTTCTGTCCATTCCGAGTGTCAGCTGTGTCAGGTCATTCGTTCCGATACTGAAGAAATCTGCTTCTCTTGCCAGCTCTCCACTGATCATAACCGCTGCAGGCGTCTCGATCATAACACCGATCTTAATCTCTTCATTGAACGGAATCTTCTCGTCTTTCAGTTCATTCTTTATCTTTTCCAGAATCAATTTCGCCTGTTTTACTTCTTCCACATCCGTGATCATCGGAAACATGACCGACATATTTCCATATGCAGATGCACGTAAAATTGCACGGAGCTGTGTCTTAAATATCTCATCTTTATCCAGCGATACACGGATTCCCCTATAGCCGATCTCCGGATTTCTATCTTCTCCGAGCTCTAGACATTCTGCCTGCTTTTCGCCTCCCAGATCTGCGGTACGGATTACGACCTTTTTGGTGCCCATTGCCTCTGCTGCCAGACGGTATACCTGGAACTGCTGTTCTTCTGTCGGCAGCTTTGTCCCATTTTCGATATACAGGAATTCGCTGCGGAATAATCCGATTCCTCCGGCATCACTTCTCAGTACATTTTCTATATCTTCCCTGGTTCCGATATTTGCACAGACGTCAATCTTCTGTCCACTCTGTGTAATATTCTCTTTTCCCTTCAGACGTTCCAGATTCTGTACCTGGGTATGATTCTCATCCTGCTTCTGCTTCATCTTGGAAATCGTCGTATAATCCGGCTCAATATATACTTTTCCCTCAAAACCGTCGATGATGATCGTCTTGCCTTCGTATTCTTTTTTCAGGGATTCTCCCAGTCCGATCACCGATGGTATTCCTTTGGTTCTTGCAAGCACAGCCGTATGGGAATTGATAGTTCCATATCTGGTCACAAATCCAAGAATTTTGCTCTTATCAAACTTTACAGTCTCACTTGGATAAAGTTCTCCCGCAGCAAGAATAAACGGCTCATCCGTCAGCATCTTATCTTTCCATGTCCTTGCAAGAATCCGGAGTACTCTTGTCGATACATCCTTTACATCTGCCTCATGCCCCTGCACATAATTCTTATTACTCTTTGAAGCGCTTGCCAAAATATTTTCAACCGCATTTTTTACCGCATATTCTGCATTCAGCTTATGCTCAACAATAATACTTGTAATCTGACGGATGATCTCCTGGTCTTCCAGGATCATCTGCTGCATCTCAAAGATTGCCGCATTCGCTTCTCCGACATCCTTCGCTGCCAGATCATACAGATCGCGTAATTCCTGCAATGCCTTCTGTCTGGCTTTTTGAAAACGCATCACTTCTTTTTCTACATCTTTGACATAGATCCTGCGGATTTCTTTTGTATCACGCTTATAAAAGGAAAGTCTTCCGATCGCAATCCCTTCCGATATCTTTTTTCCTGTCAATGTAATCATAGTTTTTCCAACCTTTTAATCCTTTGTTAGTTTGAACAATATTACTTTACACGTTTGACGTTCATTCGTCAAGTAGATTGATTTTTTGTACAAAAACACAAAAACATTTCATATATCCATTGACGTATTTATCAATATATGCTAATCTGACAATAGTGTATTTTATAGTTTTCCTATATAAATATGCGATTTAATAATATTTTATGGAGGTATGATCATGAAAGGTACTGTAAAATGGTTTAACAACCAAAAAGGTTACGGTTTCATTTCTGACGCTGAAGGTCATGATGTATTCGTTCATTATTCAGGACTGAACATGGATGGATTCAAGACGCTTGAAGAAGGTCAGGAAGTGGAATACGAAGTTACAGACGGCGCCAAAGGACCACAGGCTGTTAATGTAACACCGCTCTAATCATAACGAATCTAAGTTTTTGATGTACTTTTTATATATTAAAATATAGCTATTTCAGATTTGAATATTTAAAAGAAATACATGACTTAATGCGAGAGATTACGAAAAAAAGCCGGATAACAAATGTTATCCGGCTTTTTCGTACCTGTAAGACTAATTCTGATTCTGTGGTCTTGCAATATTCAGTTGCAGATCCACACCAAATGGATTCACCACTACACCTGTCATTTCATCACCCATTGCTTCCGGAACTTTTACCGCTTCCAGCACTCCCATAGAATATCTTGTATCCGAATGGTTGTTCTGGAACTTCAGGAACTCCTGAACATCGGTAAATACCGGCAATAATACCTGTCCGTCATTCTTATTCAACACCGGCATTTTCTTCTCTTCCGTGACCGCAGTAATGAAGGTTGCATCCTGATAGTGCGCCATCAATTCCTCCTGAAGATCCTTCATATCTTCTGTAATCTTCATTTCTTTCTGCTTACGTGCTTCCTGCATGAAGTACATAGCTGTAATCTGGAAACTCGGATTCTCGATCGGTTCCTCTCCCGGTTTCTGCTCCGGTCTTCTGACCAGTTCTGTAAGTTGAAGCTTGATCTCTTCTTCTGTATCTTTTCCTACCCACATCCCATTCACTCCGGCCGGGAATAAACTGCTGTAAAATGAAAGCATGTATTTATTTTCAATATTAAATATCTTCAGAGGATTTCCCTCTTTCAGGAATTCCTGTCCGCCCTTCATGGCTTCTTCTTCGGAGAAGAAAATCAGCACCTGATCATCATAAGTCTCCGGATCGCACACTACGAAAGGCATTCTGGTACAATCAGACATCAATACATAGATGGCTTCTGCTTCCCTCATTTTCTTTAAAACATCACTCTTATCTACACCCATACTGTTCCTCTTTCCTGTCTATTGGTTTGCACGATACGCTTCATCTGCACTGTACACATCAAAACCGCTTCCTTTCAGAATATCGATTACTCTTGCCGGATCATCACTCTTTAATACTGCTGCCGCATCATCTCCATTTGCAAAAGCGTACATATATTCAATGTTTACTTCACCGTCCACGATCTGATGCATTGCTTTGCTCAATGAACCGGTTGCATGTGGTACACGAAGTGCTACTACATCTGTCAGCATCGAAGTAATCCCTACTTCCTTTAATGCCATGCGTCCCTTATGCGGATCTGATACGATCATACGCAGCATTCCATAATCAGATGTATCCGCAAGACTCAGTGCTACGATATTCACATTGCTTTTTGCGAGTACATCTAATACTTCTTCCAGACGTCCTTCTCTGTTTTCCAAAAAAACCGATAACTGTTGTACGGTATTACTTACGCCCATGTTATTTCCTCCTGTTTATAAACTTCTGTTATCAATGACACGTTTTGCCTTACCCTCACTTCTTTCGATGGTCTTTGGCTCTACGAGTTTCACTCTTACTGCAACACCGAGTGCCTGTTTTAAGACTGCCGCAACTTTATTCTTTAACTCATCCAGTTTACGAATCTCATCTGAGAAATATTTTTCATCCACTTCTACCATAACGGTCAGCACATCCAGATTATTCTCACGGTCAACGATCATCAGATAATGCGGTGCAACTCCTCCACCGACAGAAAGCAGTGCAGTCTCAACCTGTGTCGGGAATACATTGACTCCGCGGATAACCTTCATATCATCGGTACGTCCTTTGAATTTTGAGATTCTCGGGAGTGTTCGTCCACATTCACAGGTAGAATGATCAATACTTGTAAGGTCTTTGGTTCTGTAACGAAGTAACGGCATACCTTCTTTGGCAAGTGTTGTGAATACCAGTTCTCCGATCTCTCCGTCTGCGCAATGGCTGTTATCAGCTGGGTTCAATACTTCCGGATAAAAATAGTCTTCATATACATGCATACCATTATGATGGATACACTCTAAAGCTACACCTGGTCCTGTAACCTCGCACAGGCCATAGATATCAAAGCAGTTTACATCCAGGAGTTCTTCGATCTTCAGACGCATCTCTTCTGTCCATGGCTCTGCCCCGTTGATTCCAACCTTCAACTGGAGTTTGTCTACGATTCCGGCCTCATTGGCGGCCTCTGCAAGATACAGCGCATAAGATGGTGTACATGCAAATGCAGTTGCGCCAAAGTCTTCCATACACATCAGCTGTCTCTTCGTATTACCTGCTGACATCGGGATAGCCATTGCTCCAAGCTTTCTTGCTCCGAAATCCAGCCCCATGCCTCCTGTGAACAATCCATATCCATAACAGATATGAATGCGGTCTTCTGCTGTAAGTCCTGCCATCGTAAGACCTCTGGCCACACACTCGCCCCATACATCTATGTCTTTCTGTGTATAAGAAGCAAGGGTAAGTTTTCCGGTTGTTCCCGATGTTCCCTGAACCCTGACAATCTTATCTTTTGGAACAGCCAGAAGGCCAAACGGATAATTTGCTCTTAAGTCCTCTTTCGTCGTAAACGGAAGCTTACCGATATCTTCAATCCCTTTGATATCCCCTGGTTCTACTCCTATTTCATCCATTTTCTTACGATAAAATTCTACATTTTCGTATACATTTTTCACCTGTTTTACCAGACGATCGCTCTGCAGTGCAGTCATCTCATCTCTGCTCATACACTCAATCTTCGGATCTCTGATCTGTTCTTTCCAATCTTTCAGTGCTACTCTTGCCATAACCTGTTCCGTACCTCCTTATAAATGATAGCCAACGTCAAATGCTTTTTTATTAATCTCAATGGTTTTCGGAGGAACTGTCTTTTCAATCACTTCGTACCACTGTTCTTTTGTAAAATCCATATGCTGAGCCGCTACACCAAGCACGATCAGGTTGAACACTCTCGGATTACCGATCTTCTTTGCTTCTTCTGTTGCATTTACTGTATAGACTTTGTGTTCTTCTCCGAGTGTCTCAATAATATTTTCCGGATACTGTGCTGCCCCGATCACGACCGGCATCGGATCGATTCTCCAGTCATTGATGATCAGTGCACCATCCTTTTTCAGAAAATGTGCATATCTGAGTGCTTCCAGACGTTCGAATGCGATGATCACATCCGCCTGCCCCTCTTCTACGATCGGTTCTGCCACTTTCTCCCCATATCTTACAAATGTTACAACACTTCCGCCACGCTGAGCCATTCCATGTACTTCGGAAAGCTTTACATCATAGCCGCCGGCAATGGCAAGGCCTCCTAAGATTCTGCTTGTAAGCAGTGTTCCCTGTCCGCCGACTCCGACGATCATAATATTCTTTGCTGCCATTATCTGTCACCTTCCTTTACTAACTCAATTGCGTCAAATTTACACAGGCTTGCACAAAGTCCGCAACCTGTACACATTGTATCATCGATAGAAATGGTACCGTCTGCATTCTTTGTCATAGCCGGACATCCCGGTTTCATACACATACCACATTTTTTACATTTGTCTGTGTGTGTCTGATATAACGGTTTCTTCGACTTATCCAAAAGAACGCAAGGTGTCTTTGTGATAATCACAGATACTTCATCTTTTGCGATTTCTTCTTTCACCACTTTCTCTACTGCCTGGATATCTCTTGCATTGACTTCCACAACATTCTTCACTCCGATCGCGCGGCACAAAGCAGGAATATCGATTGCGTATGTCGGATCTCCCTGAAGTGTCTTTCCGGTTGCCGCATGATCCTGATGACCGGTCATACCCGTTGTAGAGTTATCTAAAATAATAACTGTTCCCGTTGCTTTGTTATACATCATATTCATAAGCGAATTGACACCGGTATGTAAGAATGTAGAATCCCCGATCACAGCGACCCAGTTCTTGATATATTCTTTTCCTTTGGCTTTTTCCATACCATGAAGACTTGAGATACTGGCTCCCATACAGATTGTTGTATCCACGACACTAAGTGGTGCAACTGCTCCCAGTGTATAACATCCAATATCACCTGCTGCATGTATCTTTAACTTATTCAGCACATAGTACACACCTCTGTGTGGACATCCCGGACATAAGATCGGTGGTCTTCCAGGTGCCTCTGCAGGTTTGCTGATGTCCAATTCCTCTTTCAGGATTGCCTGACGGATCATATTCGCACTGTACTCTCCCTGTACCGTAAAGATTTCTTTACCAATTGCCTTAATTCCCCAAGATTTCACCTGTGTCTCAATGACAGGATCCAGTTCTTCTATAACGTATAATGTATCTACTTTCGAAGCAAAGTCCTCGATCAGCTTTCTCGGAAGCGGATTCACCAGTCCAAGTTTTAACACAGATGCTTCCGGAAGTGCTTCTTTTACATACTGATAAGGAATTCCACTTGTGATCACACCGATCTTTGTATCGTTCATCTCAACTCTGTTGATCGGAAGTGTATTTGCTGCCTCTGCCAGTTCCTGATTCCGTTTTTCGATCTCTACATGACGGAGTTTCGCATTTCCCGGCATCATAACATTCTTGCGGATATTCTTCTCATATGGTTTATCTTCGATCTCTTTGCGTTCGCTTAATTCTACAAGTCCCTGTGAATGTGCAAGTCTTGTTGTCGTACGGTATACAAACGGACGGTCAAACTGTTCACTCAAATCAAATGCGATCTTAATAAATTCTTTTGCTTCTGCACTGTCTGATGGTTCGATCACCGGGAGCTGTGCCGCGCGAGCGACCATTCTTGTATCCTGCTCGTTCTGAGAGCTGTAAAGTCCCGGATCATCTGCAACAACAATGACAAGTCCTCCGTTGACTCCCATGTAAGATACGGTATATGTAGGATCCGCTGCCACGTTAAATCCCACATGCTTCATACAGGACATAGCACGTACTCCTGATACGGATGCACCGATCGCTACTTCTGTTGCAACTTTTTCATTCGGTGACCATTCGCAGTATAAACTATCTTTATATTTGACCAGGTTCTCACTGATCTCTGTACTAGGCGTACCAGGATATGCTGCCGATACCTTTACTCCGGCCTCATATGCACCTCTGGCGATTGCCTCGTTCCCAAGCATAATTACTTTTTCTGACATACTTCTTTTCCATCCTTTCGTGTAAGCGGCATTCCGTTTACGCCACCTTGTAATAGTATAACATAATACTTTCATGAGTTAAAGCATTGATTTGTCAAATTCCAAATTTTTCTGTCTTCGTTTCTTTTGCTTCCGGGTTACTCTTTAAATATAAATACCGGCATCGGCGGACAGTTCTTCCGGTTATAGTATTCATTGACGATCACGGTATACTCTCTTCCCGGAAGTCCTTTTATGTATTCGAGAATCTTCTCTTTTTCTTCGAATCCGGTATCTCCGCCACTATAAATACACAGGCTCATCATACCACCGTGTTTCAGTATGCCGAGACCTTTTCCGATTGCCTCTATGCTGGTCTGGTATGTAGTTGCAAGCTTATGATCCCCGCCCGGAAGATATCCGAAATTAAAACAGATCACATCTGTACTCTCTTCCATTGCATACCGGTCCATATGCTCATGCCCGTCCAGGATCAGTTCCGCCTGCTGCTCTTTTCCGTGTGTCCTTAGTAATTCTCGCGTCGCATCCAGTGCTTCCTGTTGAATATCAAATGCAAGTACCTTTCCATTTTCTCCGGCAAGCTCACACAGGAACAAGGTATCATTCCCCTTTCCCATGGTCGCATCGATATAACATCCGCCTGCTTCTGCCTGTGAACGGATGATCTCGTGACACCAGTATGTGATCTGTGACTGTTTTATTCTTCCCATCTGTTATCTCTCTCCTAAAAATCAAACAATGACAGCTGGTTCGATGCCGGAAGATCCGCAAGAATTCCAAGATCAACCATCGTGTCAATAACGGTCTTACTTGCTTTTGTTCTCTGTCTGAAATCATCCAGCGACAGATAGGTCCCATCTTTTGAGGCTTCTGCAACTGCCTCGGCAGCCTTCTCTCCCATACCGTCAATACTGGAAAGCGGCGGCATCAGTTTGCCATTTACGATCAGGAACTTCGTTGCCTGTGCTTTGTAGATGTCAAGCGGCTCAAATTCGAATCCTCTTGCATACATCTCCTGAACGATCTTCATATCTTTCATCGTATCCTGTTCTTTTTTGCTGAGTGTCGCAGAACGACGATTGTAATCATCGATATAGTACTGAAGCTTTTCCTTCCCCTGACACATGATCTCATAAGAGAATGCATCTGCACGGATTCCGAAATATGCCCCGTAATATGCAAGCGGATAGTTGATCTTACAATATGCGATACGGTATGCCATCATGACATACGCCGCCGCATGCGCCTTCGGGAACATGTACTTGATCTGCTCACACGACCAGACATACCAGTCCGGTACATTATGCTCAGCCATGTCTTTTTTGAATTCCGGCCATTCCTTACATTTTCCTTTGGCAACCGTTCCTTTACGGACACGTTCCATAATAGTAAAGGATTCCTCGCTGTCCATTCCCTTGTTGATCAGATACGTCATGATATCATCTCGGGTACAGATTGCAGTAGAAATCGTTGCCTTACCGCTCCGGATCAGTTCCTGGGCATTATTCAGCCATACGTCTGTTCCATGTGACAGCCCGGAGATACGGATCAGATCCGAGATTGTATTCGGCTTCGTATCCACGACCATCTGGATAACAAAGTCTGTTCCAAATTCCGGGATTCCCAGACATCCGACCGGGCATCCGCCGATATCATCTGGTTTGATCCCAAGTGCCGATGTATCATGGAATAACGAAATCACCCCCTGATCATCCAACGGAATCTTGGTTGCATCAAAACGATTATCCGTCTCATTGTATTCATTGTCCATCGCCGGAGAGCTGATGTATTCCTCCAGCGTCTTGATCATGGTCGGATCATCATGTCCGAGAATATCAAGCTTTAACAGGTTGTGGTCGATCGAATGGTAATCGAAATGTGTGGTAACGATATCGGTCGTCATATCATTCGCCGGATGCTGTACCGGCGTAAAGGAGTTGATCTCTTCACCAAGCGGAAGTACGATGATACCGCCTGGATGCTGTCCGGTACTTCGCCGGATTCCCGTACAGCCCTGTACGATACGGTCAATCTCACATTTTCTCTTTCCCTGTCCGTGTTCTTCGTAATAATTCTTTACATACCCAAACGCTGTCTTATCCGCCAGTGTACCAACCGTTCCGGCACGAAACGTCTGACCTGCGCCGAAGATGACTTCCGTATATTTGTGTGCATTACTCTGATAATCTCCCGAGAAGTTCAAGTCGATATCCGGTTCTTTATTTCCCTTAAATCCAAGGAATGTCTCAAACGGGATGTCGAAACCGTCTTTTGTAAGCTTTTCTCCACACACCGGACAGATCCGGTCTGGCATATCCCATCCGCAGCCTCCGGCAAACTTTCTGACTTCTTCTGACTCAAAGTCGCTGTAGTGACATTTTTTACAATAATAATGAGGACTTAACGGGTTAACCTCTGTAATCCCAGCCATGGTCGCCACGAAGGAAGATCCTACGGAACCACGGGATCCTACCAGATATCCGTCCTCCACCGACTTCCATACCAGTTTCTGTGCAATAATGTACATAACGGCAAATCCATTTGATATGATAGAATTCAATTCTCGTTCCAGACGCTCGGTAACAATCTCCGGCAAATCTTCCCCGTACATTGAATGCGCCTTGTTATAACAGATGTCACGCAGCATCTTATCCGAATCCGGGATGACCGGCGGACACTTGTCCGGACGCACCGGTGTGATCTTCTCCACCATTCCGGCGATCTTCACCGGGTTCTCAATGACAATCTCTCTTGCCTTTGCGGATCCCAGGTATTCGAATTCCTCCAGCATCTCATCAGTCGTCCTAAGATACAGTGGCGGCTGACTGTCCGCATCACCGAATCCCTTCCCTGCCATGATGATCCTTCTGTATACCTCATCCTCCGGATTCATGAAATGTACATCACATGTTCCGACAACCGGCTTATTGAACCGTTCGCCAAGTGCCACGATCTTCCGGTTGATCTCTTTTAAGTCTTCCTCGTTCTGTACCTTCGTAATCTTCGGGCTCTCGATCATGAACTGGTTATTGCCAAGCGGCTGAATCTCCAGATAATCATAGAAGTTTACGATCTTTGCGATTCGTTCTTCCGACTTTTCATTCAGAATCGCCTGATAAAGTTCTCCCGCCTCACAGGCACTTCCCACCAGAAGTCCTTCTCTGTATTTCGACAGTTCGCTCTTTGGAATTCTTGGTCTTCTTGCATAGTATTTCAGATGGGACATTGAGATCAGGGTATACAGATTCACACGTCCCACTTCATTCAGTGCCAGAATAATCACATGGTATGACGGAAGTTTCCGGACAGCATCAGCATTGTTCTCTCCAAACTGGTTTAGCTTCGCCAGATCATAAATGCCTCTGTCCTTTAACATTTCCACAAATTTTACAAATATCTCAGCAGTTGCTCCGGCGTCATCGACCGCCCGGTGGTGGTTCTCCAGTGAAATATGGAGTGCATTTGCCACCACATTCAGCTTATACTTTGACAACGTCGGCAGAAGGATACGCGCCATCGACACCGTATCCACCGATGTGAAATCCGGCTGGATATCCTGATATCTGCAGTTTTGTTCAATAAAACTTACATCAAAAGAGGCATTGTGTGCGACCAGTGCCGCATCTCCTATGAACTCCAGAAATTGTGGAAGAACCGTCTCAATATCCGGCGCCCCCATAACCATCTGGTCAGTAATGCTGGTAAGCTGTGTGATCTGGAACGGGATCGGTACTTTCGGATTGACAAATGTACTGAATTTGTCTGTGATCACGCCATGTTCTACCTTTACCGCACCGATCTCGATGATCCTATCCTTGATTGGACTGAATCCGGTTGTCTCCAGATCGAAAACTACATAGATGTCATCCAGCGACTGCCCTTTTTCATTTACCGCTACATCAGTCAGATCATCTACCAGATATCCTTCCACACCATAGATAACTTTGAACGGATCGTCCTTACCCAGTGACTCAATATAATGATTTGCATCCGTGAATGCCTGAACTACACCATGATCCGTGACCGCCATCGCCGGATGTCCCCAGTCATGCGCCTGCTTTAGAAGCGTTGTGACGTCTGTTACCGCATCCATATCGCTCATCTTGGTATGGCAGTGAAGTTCCACTCGTTTCTCTGGTGCAGTATCCACTCTTGACTCTGTAAAATCACTGATCTTCTTGATTCCGACTACCGACTGGATATTCAGTTCCGAATCAAAACGGTCTACCGTTGTTACTCCTTTTAACTTCAAGAATGCACCTGTCTTAATATCTCCCAAAATATCCGCAAGCTGATCGTTCCGCACAAACATTTTCACCATAATAGAATCCGTAAAATCTGTAACTGCAAACATAATGATCGATTTCTCATTACGGATCTCTCTGGTCTCCATACTGATGACTTTTCCACGGATTGTAATCTCACCCATCTCGCCTAACACATTCTGCAGTTCGATCGTCTCATCGTCAAAGTCTCGTCCGTAAATCAGGTTCGGATCATCCGTAGCCTTACGTACAAACGAATAGCTGCCTTTTCCAAATGATTTGGAACTCTTAGCGCTGATTTTATTACTGTTTTCTCCACCGGAAGTGCTTTTTGACGCGCTTTTTTCCTCTTTTTTCTCTTCTTTCTGTTCCTGTGCTTTCTTTGCCTTGACAGCCTCAGACTGTTCACGAATTGCCTCTACTTCCTGTTCTAATTTTGCTTCGTTATATTTCAACTTACTGTCTTTTGCCTTTTCATACAGAACCCGTATCTCCACCGGCCGTTGAAAACGCTCTGCAAATACACCCGTCAGATACTCCGACAGGGAGTCCTTTTTCCCTTGTGCAACAATCGTATCCGTCAGCGTCAGACAGAGAATATTACCATTTTCAAATTCATAACTGGCGTTCTGGAGCATGTTCCGCTCTACAACGCTCTTCTGATCCAGTTCCAGCAGAAAACTGTCGTAGTATTCATTCATCAGATTCTCCGGTGTATACTGTTCCGATAGGTCATACTGCTCCCGCACTGTCACCTGGATATGGCTTCTGGCAAATAACTGCTGCTTCAGCATACGCTCCACTTCATATATATCCTTTTTCTGGATCAGATGTCTGCTGTAAATGCTGACACGGATAAAGTCTCTCGTAGAATTTGTGGAAACTTTCGTCACCTCTACGCCATGAAACATCATCTGAATATCATCTTTTACTTTTAATGTCGGAAATACCTCAAAAAACGGCTTACTCATTCCAGTGTAACAACTCCTGTCTCAATGTCTCCAATAATTCGTCTTCCTTTACTTTCTTCACGACCTCACCTTTCTTGATCAGAAGACCTTCTCCGATTCCGCCGGCAATTCCGATATCTGCTTCCTTTGCTTCTCCTGGTCCGTTGACTACGCAGCCCATAACGGCCACCTTGATATCCAGCGGAATATCGGCCACCATTTCTTCGACTTTATTTGCAAGTCCGATCAGATCGATCTTGGTTCTTCCGCAGGTTGGGCAGGATACCACTTCGATCCCGCCTTTCCGAAGCCCCAGAGTCTTTAAGATCAGTTTTGCGGATTTGATCTCTTCTACCGGATCTCCGGTCAGCGATACACGGATCGTATCACCGATCCCCTGACTTAAGATCAACCCCAGTCCGATGGAAGATTTGATATTACCTGCCAGCAGGGTTCCTGATTCTGTAATGCCGACATGTAACGGATACGGGCATACCGGTGCCAGGAGCTCATGCGCTTTCACGCACATCATAACGTCCGATGACTTGATACTGACCACCAGATTGTCATATCCCATTTCTTCGATCATATGTACTTTGTCCAGTGCACTTTCTACCAGGCCTTCTGCCGTAACACCATGGTATTTTTCTACCAGATGCTTCTCCAGTGAACCACTGTTCACTCCGACACGGATCGGAATATTATATTCTTTTGCTTTTTCTACCACTGCACGGACTCTTTTTTCATCCCCGATATTCCCAGGATTGATACGGATCTTATCTGCCCCGTTCTCAATTGCGGCAATTGCAAGACGATAATCAAAGTGAATATCTGCCACCAGCGGAATATGTATCTGTTCTTTGATCTTGCGGATACTCTCTGCTGCCTCCATCGTCGGAACCGCAACCCGGATAATATCGCATCCCGCTTTTTCAAGCTTTAATATCTGCGCCACACAGGCTTCCACGTCTTCTGTTTTCGTGTTCGTCATAGACTGGATCGCAATCCGCTCCCCGCCGCCGATACACACATTACCGATCTGTACTTTTTTCGTTTTATTTCTGTAGTCTTCCATCCTTTTCCCTCCGTTTTTATGATATATAAACTTCTTTTTTTCTTCTTGCGTATCCGCATTTATCCTTATAGCAACAAATGCCCCTCTATACCATACATATAGAGGGGCTGTCATTTTTAATTCTTATTGAACATCATCTGTTCTCCATATTCACGCTCTGTCAATGTCAGCGTTCCGTCATCAATACTATATTCAAATGTCGTTCCTATGGATTGTACTGCATTTTTTAAAGTCTCTGTTGTATACTGTCCATCCGACTTTTCTGCAATTTTCTGAATCTGTGCATCGTCCTGCTGTATAGAAATCGTCTTGGATTCTTTGTTCATCGTATATGTCATCGGAACTTCTGTATCTTTTCCTTCTCCCGATGCCGGAATTGTTACCGTCATCTGACCATCACGACTGATCTTCAGATTCATATTACCGTCCTCATCCGTCCAGAAACCTTCTAACGGATTCCCCGTAAACATCTTCATCAGAAGAAATATTGCTACGATTATAATCAGGACAGATGTAACAGACGTAACGACTGTCCATATCTTACTTCTTTTTGCCTCATCATTGTTTTCTATCATCTATCCGTTTCCCTTCTTTTTATTGTGTCTTTTATTATTCCCGCTATTATAGATTATATGTGCTTTTTTCTTCTGTGTCAACGACAGGTCTTTTGTTTCTTCTTCCCTTTACTCGTCAATCTCCACAAGCAGATAAAATCCCCTGTCCGTCTGTTCAATCTTCTTGATCTTTCCTTTTCTTGCTCTGATCCGCTGTCTGGTACGGTAGATTCCTGACATAGCGATGGATGGTTCGACCAGATATGTATATTGGCCGGTAACGGCACTTCGTTCACTGATCTCTACTTCCTGTCCTTCTGTCACCAGACCTTCTCTTTCCATTTTAAAACGTTCCACACGCATTTTTACTGTCTCCTTTTCTTTTTATCCACACAATACCGCAAAAAGCAAAAATCGTCAGCTTTCCTTTGAAAAACTGACGATTTTTGCCGGACAGTTCTTATTCCTTTACAAAGCGGTGATAAATATAATCATTTGCTTCTTTTTCCTGACTGTCATCCAGTGGAGTAAGAATCACTTCTCCGCCATACTTTCTTTCCAGCGCTTTTCTGATCAGATAATCACTGACCTGTGGATTCTTCGGAAGCAGCGGACCATGCAGATAGGTTCCGATCACATTCTTATACACAACACCTTCATAACCGCTTTTACCATCATTTCCGGCTCCGTACAGAACCTTTCCGAACGGTTTATTTCCATTCAGATAAGTTCTTCCGCCATGGTTTTCAAATCCTACTACCGGCATGTCTACAAGTTCACTGTCCAAAACGATATTATCGATCAGACGTCCTTCTTCCTGCTCCGTATAGATATCCACCAGATTCAGGCCCTCGATCATTCCGGCATCTGTTTTATAGTACTTCCCAAGAAGCTGATAGCCGCCGCACACTGCGATGACCACACCGCCATCTTCTACATAATCTTTGAATTCACTTTGGATCTCCAGAAGACTTTTACACACGATTGCCTGTTCCCTGTCAGAACCGCCTCCCAGCAAAACGATATCCAGTTTTGAAAAATCGATCTGATCTCCGGTGTTGAATTCTATTGTCTCTGCTTCTATTCCCCGCCAGATACAGCGTTTCATCAGACATGCAATATTCCCTCTGTCTCCGTACAGATTTAAAAGATCCGGATACAGATGACCGATTGTAAGTTTCATATCCTTAGTCTCCATTATCCTTCTCCTTCCATCTTTTTCAATACATTCCGGGTACTGAACAGAGCTGTATAGTTTACCAGTACATACAGGTTACCACATCCATTTTCTACTCTTTCACGGATTGCCTTCTCCACATCTGCTTCCAGCATGGACGTAATATCTACGTATTTCATACGTAATCTCATATCCTGACAACGGATACCGCTTACTGTAATGGAATTGATATTTGCTCCCTTGAATCTGTCAAAATCCACATCCCAGAGCCATGAAATATCCGTTCCGTCCTGTGCATTGTCATTGATCACAATAATTACATCTTTCATGGATTCATCCTGCATTACCGCAGAAATATTCTGATTAAATCCCGCCGGATTCTTTGCAAGATTCAGCACGATCTTTGTGCCCTGTACATCAAATTGTTCCATGCGGCCATTCTCCGGATTAAATTCTGCAAGCATGTCCTGGAAATGTTCCAGTCCAAGTCCTCCGGTTCTTCCCGCTGCATATGCTGCCAGAATATTATATACATTGTAGAAGCCTTTATAATTGGCTTCCAGATGTCTTTCCTCAACTGTAAATGCAAGATGATCACTGACCGCTACATCCGATGCATCATATACAATTGCCGGCCGCTTAAACTCACAGCCCGTACATGCATAATCTCCAAGCTGGCTGTAGTGATAGAAATTATACTTCAACGGAGCCCCGCATTTTTTACAGAAACGTCCCTCTCTGATCTCATGCGAATCTTTATCATTCACTACCTTTTCGCTGATACCGTAAGTCACATACGGATTACCGCTTTCCATTGCAAGGTATGCGGACAATGCATCATCTCCGTTCACGATCACCTTCATCTTTGGTGCACTCTGCATCACTTCTTTTAAGATGTTCATTGTAATATCAATCTCACCATAGCGGTCAAGCTGATCACGGAACAGATTTGTCAACACCATGTAATCCGGCTTAAAATGTGGAAATACCCTTCTGGTTGATGCCTCATCAATCTCAATACAGGCATAATCTGCATCCAGATTACCACTGAAGCCTGCGCCCAATACAAATGCTGCTACAACTCCATTCAACATGTTCGATCCGGTATGATTACAGATTACTTTATAGCCTTCTTTTTCAATTGCTGCACAAAGCATATTGTTGGTCGTCGTCTTTCCATTGGTTCCGCATACAATAAAAATATCTTTTCTAACCTGGCCTGCAAGATCGTGCAGGATACTTGGATCAATCTTTAATGCAATTTTCCCCGCCCCGGTCACACCCTGGCGGTGAAAGATGTGTACACTTGCTTTTTCACTTATCTTTGCTGCCCATACAGCCAGCATTCTGCGTACTCCCATAATTTTTTTATTCCCCGATCAGTTCCTTGATATTTTGCGGTTCCGGCATCGAGCGGATTGCACCTTTTTTCATCGTGATCAGTGCTGCACCCGCATTTGCATATGTCAGAATCTCTTTTAATTTTTCTTCGTCCAGATTATCCAGACCATACTTCAACACACCATTGATAGAGCATCCGCAGAACGTGTCACCTGCTCCTGTTGTCTCGATTGCTTTCACGGTAAATCCCGGCTGTTCTACACGAAGATTTTTATAATAAGCTCTGCTTCCTTCTTTTCCCATAGTCAGGAAGATAAGCGGTATCTGATATTTCTCCTGAAGATACTTAATTCCTTTATCATAATCTTCTTCTCCGGATACGAACTGAATCTCATTATCCGAAATCTTCAGTACATCACAGTTTTCAAATCCGTACTCCATCTGCTCCTTCGCCTCATCCAGCGTCTTCCAGAGCGGCGGACGTAAATTCGGATCAAACGTGATCATACATCCGGCTTCTTTTGCAACGGAGAGTGCCCTCTTTGTTGCAGTTTTTACCGGTTCATCTGTCATAGAAAGTGTTCCGAAATGGAATACCTTTGACTGACGAATCAGATCATAATCTACTTCCTCTTCCTTTAACATCATATCTGCTCCCGGTTTGCGGTAAAAAGAAAATTCTCTGTCACCATCCGGGAAAGTATGTACAAAAGCAAGTGTTGTGTGAATATCCTGATCCATTACAAGTCCCTTTGCTTCTATTCCTGTATTCGTAATCGTATCCTTCAATAATTTACCGAACTGATCATCACCTACTTTTCCGATAAAGGCTGTTTTTCTTCCCAGTTTATTCAGCATTGCAAGTACATTACATGGTGCTCCACCCGGACATGCTTCAAATAACTGATTTCCCTGCTCACTTTCCCCGTTTACCGCAAAATCGATCAACAGCTCTCCGAGTGCTGTCACGTCATACTTCTTTTCCATATACACTACTCCTTATCTTAATCTTTATATTATTATTTATTTTACCATATAATTTGTCATTTTAAAACCTGTCCATATTGAAAGTGCATTATCACTAATTTTCGCATAAGTCTTTGTTATTTTTTTGTCATTTTTGCCTATTTACGAATTTGGTAATGATTGATAAAATAATAACAAATAATACAACAACCTGACGTATTATTTTATATTGTGAAACAATGATTTCACAAATGTTCGTGTTTGGACGGTACTCCCCTCCCACGAACCCTCTCTTGATAGCGTTTTGTAAGAAAGTCACATAAAAAGTTTCCGCCAAAACTTTTTATGTGACTTTCTTCTTTTATCCTAACAAATGTATGCCTCCGAGAAGTACATACGATATAAACCACATAATCACCGTTGCCATGCAGATGCCGATGACAACAGCCGGAAATGCTTTCTTAAACTTCATTCCCAAAAGCGCTGCAATCAGTGAGCCCGTCCATGCTCCGGTTCCCGGAAGCGGAATTCCTACGAATAATACCAGACCCCAGAATTCATATTTCTCGATCTGATCTTTCTTACTCATCGCTTTATTCTCCAGTTTATCTACCAGCGGTTTGAATGTCTTCGTCCCTTTCATCCATTTAAACACCGGTGTGATCAGAAGTAAAATGAAAGGAACCGGAATTATATTTCCGATAATACACAACGGTATCGCAGTAGACACTTTCACTCCGAGGATTGGTCCGGCAACCAGAAGTGCTCCTCGCAGTTCCAGAATCGGGATCATAGAGATCAGAAATACGATGACTTCTTTACTCACACTTCCGCTTAACGCATCAATAATTCCATGTATTAATGTATTGGTCATAAGAAACTCCTCTTATTTATTCATATATTTTTTCAGGAACGCAAACATTGCTTCCATCTCTTCTCTGGTTCCTACAGTGATACGCATATACTGTTCGATTCTCTCACTGCCCCAGAAGCGCACATAGATATCATTCTCTTTCAGTGCTTCAAATAATTCTTTTGCATCATAATCCGGATGCATGGCAAAGATAAAGTTCGATTTGGAATCCAGGCAGTGGAATCCAAGATTCTTTAATTCTTCTTTTGCCCATTCACGTGTCTCGATAATCTTATTCACACACGCTTCAAAATATGCCTGATCCTTTACCGCTTCCACACCGCATACCAGTGATGTCTGGTTCATAGTATAAGAGTTGAAAGAATATTTTGCATCATTCAGGTATTTGATCAGAGTCGGATTACTGATTGCATAACCGATACGCATTCCTGCCATTGATCTTGCTTTTGAAAATGTCTGTACAATGATCAGATTCTCATATTTGTCAATCAGTTCCAGCGCAGAACGTCCAGCAAAATCAACATATGCCTCATCTACAATTACGATCACATCCTGATTATGTGCGATAATATCTTCTACGTCAGCCAGATCTTCATAAATCCCTGTCGGTGCATTCGGATTCGGGAAGATCACACCACCATTTTCCTTGTAGTAATCTTCTTTTACGATCTTGAAGTTCTCATCTAACTTCTGGCATTCATACGGAATGCGGTACAGATCCGCCCATACCTTATAGAAGGAATAGGTAATATCCGGGAAAAAGACTGGTTTCTCCGAGTTAAAAAATGTCAGGAAACACATGGATAATACATCATCCGATCCAACTCCTACAAATACCTGATCCGGATTTACATGATAAAAATCAGCCAGTGCATTCACAAGCGGTGCTGCCGTCGGATCCGGATACAGACGCAGACGGTCTGTATCCATCTCCTCCAGCGCTTTTGTCACGCCCGGTGCCGGCGCGTATGGGTTCTCATTGGTATTTAACTTGATTACTTTGCGCTGCGGCTGTTCGCCTGGCACATAAGGTTCTACTTTTCGAATGTTCTTTTCAAATGCTTTCATGCTGCTCTCCTAGAAATATTCTTTCGCCAATTCTTTGAATTTTGGAAGTGAATTGATGATCGTCTCGTGAGATACACAGTATGCAAGTCTTACATATCCAGGACACGCAAAGGAACTTCCCGGTACGATCAGAATATTATATTTCTTGGCCGCTTCGCAGAATTGCTTTTCATCCGAAACCGGTGATTTCACAAACAGATAGAATGCCCCCTGTGGTTTAATACAATCAAATCCACATTCTTTCAGACCATTATAAAGATCTTCTCTGTTACGGTCATAGAAAGAAAGGTCTGTCTTTTCATTCAGGCATTTTTCCACTACTTTCTGCTGCAGTGTCGGAGCATTAACAAATCCAAGGATACGTGTTGCCACATTTGCTGCCGCAAGCACTTCTTCACTGTCTTTCATCTCATCCGGAATCACCAGGTAGCCGATACGTTCTCCCGGAAGAGACAGCGATTTACTGTAAGAATATCCTACAACTGTATTATCATAATATTTTGTGAGATAAGGAACTTCTACTCCGTCATAAGCAAGTTCACGATATGGTTCATCTGAGATCAGGACAATATCCGTTCCGAATTCTTTCTGTTTTGCCTCCATGATGGCAGCAAGCTTCTTAATCGTCTCTTCGGAGTACACCACACCTGTAGGATTATTCGGATTGTTAACAATGACTGCTTTTGTCTTAGAGGTGATCTTCTGCTCGAATTCATCCAGTTTCGGCTGAAAATCTACAGTATTCGGTGAGATTTCGACCAGCACACCATCGTAATTATTTGTATAAGAACGATATTCTCCAAAATATGGTGCAAATGCAATTACTTCATCTCCCGGATTGATGATCGCTTTCAGAATAACATTCAGACCTCCTGCGGCACCGACTGTCATAACAATATTCTTTCCCTCAAAGTGCGTATCAAAACGTTCATTCAGAGATTTTGCTACTGCTGCTCTTACTTCCGCATATCCGCAGTTGCTGTTGGTATATCCGTGAAGTGCAACCGGATCTGTGTCATTTACAATCTCGATGATCGCATTCTTTACAGCCTCCGGTGCCGGCACATTCGGATTACCAAGACTGAAATCAAACACATTCTCAGCTCCATAAATCCCTGCCAGACGGTTACCTTCCTCAAACATTGCACGGATAGCCGAACTGTTGGCCACCATATTTTTCATCTTATCCGCTATCATTTTATTGCTCCTTTCTCACTGCAAGTCTTTTTTGTCTTTCAAACATCTTTTTCTGTCACATCACCCTTTTCCACCATAAAGACAGGACGGTATGAAAGTTTTGCTTTTCTGAGTCCTTCCGCTCCGGTATCATCTTCCCTGTTCACATATTTGTAGTTCATACATTCATGTTCTACAAACTGCTGGTTGATCATTGTATATGCACCCTGTACATCTGCATATGCCTTTTCAATATGCACTACATACGTATCCTCACAGATAGGTTCTCCGATCGTAAATGCTACAACTTCTCCGTCAATCCGTAAAACTCCTCCGGTCAGATGAAGCTCTTCGAACAGGCGAAGGGAATTCAATGCCACACACATCTCACCCCTTTTTTCATCGTCGTCTTCACATTCATTCTCTTTCCGCCATTTTAATGCCATCTGAAAGCAGTCTTCCAGATTTTCGCTGGTCATACTTTCATATGACCAGCGTCCGTCATACAAACTTTTGAACTTATTAATATGGTTACGTTTCCCATGGAGTTTTTTTCCGGAAAGCGTCGCTAACTTTTCTGATTCATATACATAATCTGCAGAGTCTCTGTCATACTCAATCTGAAATCTTTCCGGATACCATTCATTCAGCTGTTCGAAATATTCCGGTGTCACATTGTACATCAGGAACGGTCTGCCTTTTTCTTTAGAATACTCCATCATCTCTTCCAGTGCATTTTTTACATCTTCCGGCGCTCCTGCCGGATACGCAAAAGATACGTGATTCTCATCTTCACTTTTGAATACCAGTGCATTCTGTACAATTGCCCACTTCACCGGATATTGTCTGGACCAGAGATAAACATTGGCAAATGTTCTCTCACAGCTTCTGCTGGTATGATGTTCAAAGTAATGCGCAATAATCTCCTGATCTTCTAATTCTGCACGCTTAAACTGTATTGCTTCCATCCTTTATATTTACCTTCTTTTAGTTTCAGCTATTTTCTGATTGTCATATTCCGGATTCTTACATTTCCTCATTCATATTTGCAAGCTTTGCAGCCTGATCGGCTGCGATGCAGGCATCAATGATCTCCTGGATATCTCCATTCATGATCTTATCCAGTTTGTATAATGTAAGTCCGATACGGTGATCTGTCACACGTCCCTGTGGGAAGTTATAAGTACGGATCTTCTCGGATCTGTCTCCGGTACCGATCTGACTCTTTCTTGCCTCTGCTTCGGCATCATGACGTTTCTGGCATTCCAGATCGTACAGCTTCGCACGCAAGAGAGCAAATGCTTTGTCCTTGTTCTGCAGCTGTGATTTCTCCGTCTGACTGTAGATCACGATTCCTGTAGGATAGTGAGTCAGTCGTACGGCTGAATCTGTCGTATTGACACACTGTCCACCGTTACCGGATGCACGCATTACGTCAATACGGATATCTTTTTCATCAATCTGAATATCTACGTCTTCTGCCTCCGGCATAACTGCTACAGTAATAGTAGAAGTGTGGATACGTCCGCCGGATTCTGTCTCCGGTACACGCTGTACACGATGAACTCCGGATTCGTATTTCATCTTTGAATACGCACCCTTTCCATCGATCATAAATGTTACATTCTTCATTCCGCCGATACCAATCTCTTCACACTCTACCAGCTCAACTTTCCATCTCTGGCTTTCTGCATAGTGCATATACATACGGTAGATTTCAGCTGCAAAAAGTGCCGCCTCGTCTCCGCCCGCACCGGCACGGATCTCAACGATAACATTCTTCTCATCGTTCGGATCTTTCGGAAGAAGAAGGATTTTCAATTCCTGTTCCAGTTCTTCCACACGCTTCTTATTATCATTCAATTCTTCTTTTGCAAGTTCACGCATCTCTTCATCAGACTCTTCCTCTAACATCTCAAGGCTGTCCTCGATTGCCTGTTTGCATTCTTTGTATTCATTATACGCCTCTACAATCGGAGTCAGGTCGTTCTGTTCTTTCATAAGTTTGCGGAAGCGGTTCTGGTCATTTGCCACATCCGGTTCCTGAAGTTCATTTAATATCTCATCCAGACGGATGCGCAGATCTTCTAATTTATCAAACATGGTATTTCCTCCTTAACATTACTCTTTATTGTACCTTCCCATAACAACGCGGTCAAGTCCCGCCAAATCCTTTTTTATCTGGATTTCTTCATATCCCTGTTCTTCCAGGAGAGCCGATACATCCTTTCCCTGATCAAAACCGGTCTCAAACAGAAGATATCCACCTTTTTTTATATGTTTTACACTTTCTTTCACGATCAGACGGTAAAAGTATAGTCCGTCTTCTTTCCCATCCAGTGCAATCCATGGATCATAAAGCTTTACTTCATCTTCCAGACGGTTGATTTCCTCCGTTCTGATATACGGAGGATTTGATACGATCATGTCATATGTTTCTGCGATGTTCTCGAACAGATCTCCCTGTATAAAAACCGCTCCGGTCTGAAGTCTGCTGTCATTTTCCTTCGCAACTTTCAATGCTTCCTCTGATATATCACATCCGGTTCCGGACACGCAGATTCCTTTCCTTTCCGCAAATTTCAGAATGCTCTCCAGAATACAGCCTGATCCTGTACACATATCCAGGATCTGCATCCCCGGCCGGATCTTCTTCAGCGCCTCTTCTACCAGTGTCTCTGTATCTTGTCTCGGAATCAGCACATGCTCATTCACCTTGAAATCCAGCCCCATGAATTCCTGTTCACCGGTAATATGCTGAAGCGGGATTCTCTGTGCTCTTGTCTCAATATCTTTCCGATAGTGCTCTGCTTTATCCTTCTCTACCTCTTTATCCGGATCAGCAAGAAACATGGCTCTGCTGATCTTTGTCTCGTATTCCAATAGGTACCATGCATCTAACTTTGCATCCGGTATCCCGGCTTTTTCCAGACAGATGGTTCCGTCCCTGTATAGATTACGAAGTGTGAAAATTGTCCCGTTCATAAGCCCTCCAGTCAAATACTGCTTCTACTGCCTGTATCGCAACTTCTATCATCCCGTCATCCGGTTCACTGGTCGTCATCTTCTGGATTGCCATTCCAGGTTTACTCAGCAGATTAACAACTGGATTGTCACTGTTTCCCGCAAGCTTCAACACCTCATAGGAAACACCTGCGATCACCGGAAGCAGCACGATACGCACAACCACTCTCATAAGCGGTGACTCTACCCGGATCAGGAGCAGCAGAATAATACTGATCGCAAGCACGAAAAACAGGAAGCTTGTACCACAGCGTTTGTGCTGTCGGGAACTGTTCCTTACGTTTTCCACCGTGAGCGGAAGTCCGTGTTCAATGCAATTGATACACTTGTGCTCCGCACCGTGATACATAAATGTTCTCTGGATATCTTCCATCCTCGAGATCAGTAAAATATAGATAATAAAGATTCCGATTCTTACAAAGCCTTCGATCACTGTCCGCAAATGATAAGACGGAACAACCGGTTTCATCAATGATGACAGGAAATATGGCAGGACCATAAAGATCGCCACTGCAGCCACAATAGAAAATGCAACCGTCCCCGCCATCAAAAGACTTTCCTGTTTTTCTTTTTTCTTTTGTTCAGCTTCGGAAAAATTTTTCTCTTCCTCTTCTTCATAGAATGATGCTGAAAATGTCAGTGTCTTAATTCCCAGTACCATAGAATCAATAAAATTGAACACTCCTCTGACAAACGGAATTGTCGTCAGTTTCTTATATCTGCCGGTAACACTGTGAAATTCCTCTGTCTGGACAAAGATCTCCCCGTCCGGCTTCCTGACAGCTACGGCATAACGGTCCCGATTCTTCATCATGATACCTTCCAGCACCGCCTGCCCGCCAATATTCGATGATTTCATATACTCTCCTTCATATATTCTGTATCATTACAAGTTCTGTATAATTAATTATAAGAAAAAAGGGCTGAGATTCAAAAACCTCAACCCAATACCTGTAATCTTATTTGTCCATTCCGTATTTCTTATTGAATTTATCAACACGGCCACGAGCCTGAGTTGCTTTCTGCTGTCCTGTGTAGAATGGATGACATTTAGAACAGATTTCTACATGGATTTCTTCGCTTGTAGATCCTGTCACGAATGTATTACCACAGTTACAAGTTACAGTTGCCTGATAATAATTTGGATGTATTCCTTCTTTCATGATTTTCACCTCTTCTTTATTTTCTTGACACGCACATAAATGTGCCGTAAATTTCTTTTCATTTACACAGCTTGTTCATTGTAGCACAAGAATCAATATTTGTCTAGATAAATTTTGTCTTTTTTACCATTTGTATTAATTCTTCGTTATTCTTTGTTCTTGAGAACATATTCAGAATGTTATCTACCGCCTCTTCCTGACGCAGTCCATTCAGACCTTTCCTCATACTTTCTACAGCTTCCTGTTCTTCTTTTGAAAGCAGCAGGTCTTCTCTTCTTGTTCCTGATTTCAGAATATCGATTGCCGGGAACATTCTTTTTTCCGAAAGCTTGCGGTCCAGTACCAGTTCCATATTACCGGTACCCTTGAACTCTTCGTATACCACATCGTCCATCTTACTTCCGGTATCTACCAGTGCTGTTGCAAGAATTGTAAGGCTTCCGCCTTCTCTCATATTTCTTGCCGCACCAAAGAATCGCTTCGGCATATGAAGTGCAGCCGGATCGAGACCACCGGACAAGGTTCTTCCTGATGGTGGAACAGTCAGATTGTATGCTCTTGCAAGTCTTGTAATACTGTCGATCAGGATCATCACATCTTTCTTGTGTTCTACCAGACGTTTTGCACGCTCGATCACCATCTCAGATACACGCTTGTGATGTTCCGGAAGTTCGTCAAATGTTGAATAAATAACTTCTACATTTTCCCCTTCAATAGACTCGCGGATATCTGTTACTTCTTCCGGACGTTCATCGATCAGCAGAATCAGGAGATGTACTTCCGGATTATTCTTCTGCACGGATAAAGCCACCTGCTTTAACAAAGTTGTCTTACCGGCCTTCGGAGGCGATACGATCATCCCTCTCTGTCCTTTTCCGATTGGAGACATCAGATCCATAATACGCATGGCCGTACTTGTCTTCCCGCACTCCAGGCTCAGTCTTTCATTCGGAAAGACCGGCGTCATATCTTCAAAATTCTTTCTGTGCATGATCTTCATCGGATCAATGTTATTTACCTTTGACAGATATAAAAGTGCACTGAACTTTTCCTGCTGCGTCTTGATTCTGGTATTTCCTTCCAGAATATCTCCTGTTTTAAGATTAAATCTACGGATCTGCGATGGGGATACATAGACATCATTATCTCCCGGCAGATAGTTCGCACTACGGATAAATCCATATCCATCCTGCATAACTTCAAGAATCCCCCGCACTGTAATACCACTGTCCAGCTTGTCTATGTCATGAACTTCTTTATCTCCGGTATTGGCAGATAATTCTTTTACTGTTTCTTTTGCGTTATTCTTTACTTTCTCGTCTTCCTCCAGCATGCGCTCGATCAGTTCAGCTTTTTTCATGGTGGAAATTCCTTTTAATCCTCTTGCCTTTGCCAGGTCTTTTAATGTCGCCAACGGAAGAGATTCATACTTTTCTTTCATCATATAGCCCTTTCACCTCAAAATATATCTTCATTCTCTATCTGGTTTCCCGTTCATAACTTCATCATTCATTGATTCAGCATTTCTTAATTTGCAGGTTATCTGGAAAATTACGTCAGAAATGACGATATTAGTTGAAACATGACATTATTATACTATATATCTCTACATTTTTAAAGGACTTTTTTGTAATCCACTGCACAGTAATCCACTGCACATCCCGGCACATCATTTCACAAACAGCACCCTCTCACAATAAATTGTTTCACTTTTCATGCTTTCTGCGTATATTGACTTGCTCTTCTATGAATGATATGATTAAAAAAACTCATAAAAAGGTGGTATCCATAAAATGACAAATAGCGAAAAAGCTTTAAAAATGCACGAAGAATGGCACGGAAAGATTGAAACCTGTGCAAAATCCCACGTAAACTCAAGAGAAGATCTGGCAATTGCTTACACTCCTGGTGTTGCGGAACCTTGTAAGGTGATCGCCAGGGATCCGGAGGCTGCCTATACTTATACAATGAAATCCAACACTGTAGCTGTTGTTTCCGACGGAAGTGCCGTACTCGGACTTGGTAACATCGGTGCTCTTGCTGCAATGCCGGTTATGGAAGGAAAAGCAGTACTTTTCAAAGAATTCGGCGGTGTCAACGCTGTACCGATCTGTCTTGATACACAAGATACGGAAGAAATCATCAAATCCGTTGTAAATATCGCTCCTGCTTTCGGTGGTATTAATCTGGAAGACATCAGTGCACCCAGATGTTTTGAAATTGAAGAACGCTTGAAAGAACTCCTTGACATTCCGGTATTTCATGATGACCAGCACGGAACAGCTATCGTTGTCCTTGCAGGTATCATCAATGCCATGAAAGTAACTGGAAAAGACAAAGAATCTGCCAAAGTTGTTGTAAACGGTGCCGGTTCTGCCGGAGTTGCTATCACAAAGCTTCTTCTCACCTATGGTTTCAAAGACGTGACAATGTGTGACATCAGCGGAATCCTCGGAAAAGGATCTCAAAACCTCAACTGGATGCAGCAAAAGATGGTCGAAGTAACCAATCTGGAGCAGAAAACAGGTACCCTTGCCGATGCTTTAAAAGGTGCTGACATCTTTGTCGGTGTATCTGCTCCAAATATTGTCACCCAGGACATGGTTGCTTCTATGAACAAAGATGCCATCCTCTTTGCTATGGCAAACCCTGTACCGGAAATCATGCCGGATATTGCCAAAGCAGCCGGAGCAAAGGTTGTGGGAACCGGACGTTCCGATTTCCCGAACCAAGTAAATAACGTAGTTGCTTTCCCTGGAATCTTCAAAGGTGCTCTGGAAGGACGTGCAACTGCAATCACGGAAGAAATGAAACTTGCCACTGCAAAGGCTATCGCAGGTCTGGTTCCGGATGAAGAATTAAATGAAAATAATATTCTTCCGGAAGCTTTTGATCCACGTGTTGCCGACGTTGTAAGTCGTGCTGTAAAGGAACTGATCTGATATGACTGTACGCTGGGGAGAAAAAAGATATTATTCTCTCGATTATTATCTGAAAACTGCTTATGGTGAAAAGCTCTATAAGATTTCTCTTGATGGCGGTATGACCTGTCCAAACCGGGATGGAACACTTGGAACCCGCGGCTGCATTTTCTGCAGTCGCGGAGGTTCCGGTGATTTTGCCGAAAGCCATACCCTGTCTGTCACAGAGCAGATTGAATCCGGTAAAAAACAATCTGCGAAAAAATATACCGGATCATCCTACATCGCTTATTTCCAGGCATACACCAATACTTATGCTTCTCTTGCATATCTGGAAAAGTTATATATGGAAGCCATCCTGCATCCCGATATCCGGATTCTGTCCATCGCAACCAGACCGGATTGCCTGAGCACAGAAATCTTAGATCTTCTGGAACGTCTGAATCAGATCAAACCTGTGTGGGTCGAGCTGGGACTTCAGACTATTCACGAAAGAACTGCCCGTTATATCCGAAGAGGCTATGATCTTCCGGTATTCGAGACCGCTGTATCTGAACTTCGCAGACGGGGAATAGATGTCATCGTCCACACGATTCTCTGCCTTCCCGGCGAGACAAAGCCTGACATGCTTCAGACCATACAGTATCTGAACAGACAGGATATCCAGGGAATCAAGCTACAGCTTTTGCACATATTAAAAGACACCGATCTGGCAGAAATCTATGCGTCCGATCCATTTCCAGTTCCAGATCCGCAGGAATATTACGAACTTCTCGGAGCATGCATCAGCCACCTCAGACCTGATATTGTCATCCACAGGCTGACCGGAGACGGACCAAAGGAGCTTCTGACCGCTCCTTTATGGACCTGTAATAAAAGACAGGTACTGAATCAGTTACAGTCGTACTTTAAAACACATGACATCTGGCAGGGAAAGGAGTATTAACCATGGCCAAATCATTTACGCTATATAAATTAATCATTTTGTATATGTTGAATCAAGTTGATTTTCCTCTCACCAATTCCCAGATATCTGAATTCATTCTGGATAAAGGATATACAACCTACTTCAAATTACAGCAGGCTTTATCCGAACTTCTGGAATCGGGATTTATCCGAGAAGAGTCTACACATCACCGTACATTTTACCATCTTACGGAAGATGGTGCCGAGACAATCCACTATTTCACCAACGATATCTCACCTGCGATCCAGCATGATATTGATGAATTTTTAAAAGAAAAACATTATGAATTAAAAAACGAAATGTCTGTGAAAGCAGATTATTTTGAAAATTCCAACATGGAATATTCGGTGCGCTGTCAGGTCATTGAACAGGGACTTCCCCTCATCGACCTTACCGTAACAGCCCCGACAGAATCCGAAGCCGCAACCATTGCAAACAACTGGCAGAAACGTAACCAGGAGATTTATGCGTCGGTGATGGCGAAGCTCTTATAAATATTATTGGGATTTAATTTATTAACTGGGGAAGCGGCCTCTCAGTCCTTGAAGGAAACA
>OHMN01000149.1_pt1 | contig 71711 bp, 72 predicted proteins | sample 1569361 | NCBI WGS metagenome assembly OHMN01 (sample SAMEA3541508, study PRJEB24748) | human gut metagenome | biome: human gut; feature: human-associated habitat; material: faeces | place: China | collected 2012
GCGAATCGCTTCGATAATGAGGAAAATCAAACGTCCGCCGTCCAGTGCAGGCAACGGCAGTAAGTTTACAACACCAAGGTTTACAGTGATAATCATCATAATATTTAAAATATTATTCAGTGCTGTCAAAAAGCTGGTTTCCAAACCTGCAGACGCTGCTTGTGAAATCGCTCCGGCTACACCGACAGGTCCGGAAAGCTGGTTAAATCCAAACCGTCCCGTTACAATACCTGCTAAACTTGACCAAACCATACGTACAGTGGAAACCGTGTCTTTTCCCGCATTGGCAATGGTTGTGGCAAAGTTTTTCTCAATGGGAAATACTTTAAAATCCAAAACAGGACTGATTTGTCCGTCTATTTCACGAGTATTTAATTTCACGTCATCAAATCTCACTTGTTCTCCGTCTCTGAGAACCACTAAATCCACCGCATTCGGGTCGGCTGTGGCAAGTGCAAATTGTAAATCGGTGCCGCTGAAAATACGGTAACCATCAATAGAATAAAACTGGTCTCCTACTTGTACGCCTGCGTCCTGCAACGCAGACCTGCTGTCTGCAAACATACTGATTCTATTAGATGCAAACGCAGGCTGCTGTGCGGACAATACCAGTGCCAAAATGAATCCCAGTATAATATTCATAACAGCGCCGGCACAGACAACAATCATTCGTTTCCACACAGCTTTATTGCCAAATGCACGTTCGTCATCACTTTTTGTGTCTTCGCCTTCCATTGCACAGAATCCGCCAATGGGAAACAGGCGTATGGAATATTTTGTTTCTTTCTTCCCCCACTTTATAATGCGTGGTCCCATACCAATCGCAAACTCATTTACACGTATGCCGCACCATTTGGCCGTTAAAAAATGACCCAATTCATGGATAAACACAACAAATGTAAATGCCAATATCGCTATGATAATGAGTAGGACAATAATAGAAATCACCTTCTTTATTTGTTAACCTATGGTGTCTAATACAAAACGGCGAGCCGATGCGTCAGCCTCCAGAACATCTTCAATACAAGTCACTTTTTCGGGATTTTGACGTTCCATCGCCTGTGTCACTAAGTCTCCAATGGTAAGAAAATCAATGCGACCCTGCAAAAATAATTTTACAGCTTCTTCATTGGCACCATTGGTTGCAGCCGGAGTCAAGCCGCCGCGCATAAATGCATTTCTGCAAGCATTTAAACAACGAAATGTATCATAATCCGGTTTATAGAAAGACAACTGTCCGCATTCGGTCAAATCAAGCTGTTTACATGGAGAAGGATATCTTTGAGGGAACGTAATGGCGTACTGAATCGGAATCCTCATGTCAGGCACACCTAATTGTGCAAGCACAGAATTGTCCTGATACTCAATCAAAGAATGAATGATGCTTTCACGATGTACTACAACATCCAGTTGCTCCATCGGCATTGAAAACAGCCATGCAGCTTCAATCAGCTCCAGCCCTTTGTTCATCATGGTTGCGGAATCTATGGTAACCTTTGCTCCCATACTCCAATTTGGGTGATTCAGCGCCTGTTTTGCGGTAACATAACGTAATTCCTCTTTTGTTTTACCAAAAAAAGGTCCTCCCGACGCCGTTAAGATAATCCGTTTTAATTGCTTATGGTCGGTACAGCCATATAAACACTGAAATACGGCTGAATGTTCGCTGTCTACCGGAATTATGCGTACCCCTTTTTCTTTTGCCGCCTGCATTACCAAAGAGCCGCCGGCAACCAAAGTTTCCTTGTTTGCCAAAGCAACGTCTTTCTTTGCATCAATGGCTGCTAAGGTAGGACGCAGCCCCACCATGCCAACAACAGAGTTTAATACAAGGTCTGCTTCTTGCGCAGCAGCTGCCAAACACAATCCTTCCATGCCCGATACCACGGTAACAGGCATATCGGCAACTGCAATTTTCAGCTGTTTTGCTGCTTCTAAATCAAAAACCGCAACAAGTTGCGGCTTGAACTCTCGTATTTGCTTTTCAAGCAACGAAATATTTTGGTACGCTGCCAATGCAGTTACCGACAGACCTAAACCTCGTACGACATCTAATGTTTGACATCCGATAGAACCGGTGGAACCTAAAATAGAAAGTTTCTTTTCCATTATTATTCACCAATCTGTCATTTTATTTCAAACAATTTTATAGAATCACTGGTAATAGTTGGATAAACAGATAAATAAACGGTCCGACAATGACAACGCTGTCAAAACGATCCATCATACCACCGTGACCGGGAATCAAATTTCCAAAATCTTTTACAACATAACTGCGTTTGATAATAGAAAAACTCAAATCTCCCACAATAGATAAAATTGCGGTTACACCACCAATAATAGCAAGAGATAAATAAGAGACAGAAAGCTGTGAGCCATAAAAAATAAGATTATATAAATAGCCCATGAGCATAATCAGTCCAATATTTATGATAAATCCGCCCACTGCACCTTCTACTGTCTTTTTCGGGCTGATATTGGGACATAATTTATGCTTTCCTATAAAACTTCCCACAAAATATGCTCCCGCATCTGCAATCCATGCGGCAAACAACGCCATTACCACATACAGCATACAGTGCTGTGGATTTAAGTATCTCATCAGAGACACTGTATTTAATGCGGTTGTAACCAACAGTGTCATGCCGTATACCACACAAATATCCTGAAATTTCACCTTTTTGTAATGATATATGGTAGAACCCAGCATGAAAATGGTATACAGGAAATATGTAACCATAGACCAATACATTTGATTGGGTATTAGCGGAATTGCAAGCGCAAACGTAACACTTGGCAATAGAAACGTAAGGTATTTACGCAGTCCCACTGCCGAAACCAGTTCAAAAACGGCAGTTGCGGTAATCAGTGCCATAATGATATTCAAAGAATACGGAAAAATAAACTGGAATCCTATCATAGCAGCTACAATACCTATGACCAAGCATCCGGAAAGTATCCTTTTTATCATATCAGACACCTCCAAATCTTCTATTGCGTTTTGCATATTCATCCAAACAATGTTCCAAATCTTCCGTGGTAAAATCAGGCCACAAAACATCCATAAAAATCAGTTCGGAATACGCTGACTGCCATAGCAAAAAATTGGATAGTCTGCATTCACCGCTGGGACGAATAATGAGGTCAGGATCCGGTTCTCCATACGTATACATATGGTCGGACAGCATCTGCTCTGTAATTTCGGAGGGCTGCAGAGTACCGTTTTTCACTTGCTCCGCCAAATTCTGTGCAGCACGTGTAATTTCTGCTCTGCTGCCATAATTCATAGCAAGATTCAGCACCATTCCCGTACGAGTTTTACCCGTCTCAATGGTTTCTGCTATCAGTTCCTGCAAGTCTGCCGAAAACATAGAAGTATCTCCCAAAAAACGAATTTTAATATCGTCATTGAGCAAATCTTCCAAAGCATCTTTTAAATACTGTTTAAACAAACCCATCAAAGCGCCCACTTCTTCCTCGGGACGCTTCCAGTTTTCTGTTGAAAAAGCATATACCGTTAAGTATTTAATGCCAATTTTACTGCAATAGCGGGTAATGGCTTTAAACTTAGCAGCGCCTGCTCTATGCCCCATAGAGCGCGGCATAAAACGTTTTTTTGCCCAGCGGCCGTTTCCGTCCATAATAATGGCCAGATGCTCCGGCAAAATACGCTCCCCTTGGTTTGCAGAAGATTTCATAATAATTACCGCCTACTATGATTATAGTTCCAGAATTTCTTTTTCTTTTTTTGTGTGCATAGTATCTGCTTCTTTGCAGTATTTATCAGTTAAATCTTGTGCTTTTTTCTCGCCGTCTTTTAAATCATCCTCTGTAATGTCGCCGTCTTTTTTCATTGCTTTTAATTTTTCAATGGCATCACGACGAATGGAACGAATGGCAACTTTGCCGTTTTCGCACATTTTTCCGATATCTTTTGCAATTTCGCGGCGTCTTTCTTCTGTTAACTGTGGGAAAGTAAGACGAATTACTTTGCCGTCGTTTTGTGGATTAATACCCAAATCCGCAACTTGAATTGCTTTTTCAATGCTTTCCAAAGAAGAAACATCCCATGGCTGAATGACCAAAACTCTTGCCTCGGAAACAGAAACTGCCGCAAGCTGATTAATTGCGGTAGGAGCGCCGTAATAATCTACCATTACCTTATCCAAAATGGCAGGGTTCGCACGACCTGCGCGCACTGCGGCAAATTCGTCTGATAAAACATGAATGGATTTTTGCATTTTTTCTTCTGCTTGTTTTAGAATATCTTTCATAACCTAATACCTTCCTATTAAATGACTTATTGATATAATATAGAGCATAATTTTAAATTTATTCTACCAAAGTACCGACAGATTCACCGCAAATTGCTTTTACAATATTCTCCGGTTTGTCGATATTGAACACCAACAATGCAATATCGTTATCTTTGCAAAGAGACGCCGCTGTACTATCCATTACTTTTAAATCTTGATTGAGTACATCCATAAAAGAAAGCTTATCGTATTTCACAGCATTCGGATTGGCTTTCGGGTCACTGTCGTATACACCGTCCACCATGGTTGCTTTTAAAATAACGTCTGCGTCAATTTCAGCAGCACGCAAAGCTGCAGCTGTATCGGTTGAAAAGAAAGGATTACCCGTTCCGCATCCGAATACAACCACTCTGCCTTTTTCCAAATGACGAACTGCCTTATTGCGAATATAAGGTTCTGCAACTTCCTGCATGGCAATTGCAGTTTGAACACGTACATTCAATCCCAATTGTTCCAATGCATCGGCAACGCCCAAGGCATTAATCACCGTTGCCAACATGCCCATGTGGTCTGCTCTGGTTCTATCCATATTACCGCTGCTGCGACCTCTCCAAAAGTTACCGCCGCCTACAACAATGGCCACTTCAACACCCATATCCACACAAGTTTTTACCGGCTGGCAAAACTTTAAAACTGTATCAAAATCAATTCCATGAGATTGTTTTCCTGCCAAAGACTCGCCGCTTAATTTCAAAAGAACCCTTTTATACTTAGGCTGCAAAAGAAACACCCCGTCTTTCCAAATTTTTATTCTACCTGTCTATTTTACAATAAGCGTAAGCTATTGTAAAGCAAATCTATGCTTTTCATACAGAAGATTATTTGGTCAAACGGGGGAACGCTATGATATTTCATACGCTTTTAATATTTCGGTTAATGTTTTGCGTACAGTTTCAGCCAAACTGCTGGGTTCCACTACAGTCACTTGATTTCCAAAACCAACAAGCCATCCGATAAACGGTGGACTGACAGCTACTTTCAGTCTTACATAAATGTGCTCTTCATCACATTTAGAAATAGAAATATGATTGCCGAATTTATCAAGCATCACACCGACTAAAGAATTTTTGAGCTTTAACGTTATTTTTTCTTCTTTACCGCCATACATGCCAAAGACTTTTTGAGAATATACCGCCAAATCAAACTGTTGAAAACACTCTTTTCCTTGACGTGGTTGTTCCAATAACGCAATGGAAGACATTTTATCTACACGGTAATGTTTGATTTGATTGGTTGCACTGTCAAAGGCGACCAAATAATATTTTTCATCGTCCCAAGACAGCGCCCAAGGGCTGACGCAATAAAATTCTCCATTTTTACGAAATTGCTTGCGTACTTTTTCAGGCTGCTGAAAATCCACCACCCATTCAAAGTACTGAAATGTAATTTGTTTATCTTGTGCAATGGCGTTATGAATATAATCTACATTGTAATAAATACATTCATTTACTGTTTTAATTCGATTGGTGATGTAAACCTGCCTTTTTAGTTGACGTGCTTCATATACACTGGTCAGCTGCCCTATTTTATGTATTAGCTCTGTTGATTTCTTATGGGTAATAAATTTGGAAGATTGTACAGCGTCTACCAGCAATTTTAATTCAGGAAGTTCAAAGGAACGGCTGGCAACATAATATGCACAGGTACGTGCATTATTCTTCTCGATATCAATGCCAAAAGAGCGTAAATTTTCAATATCATTATAAAGACTTTTCCGTTCGGCCTGAATATTATATTGGTCCAATTTTGTAACCAATTCTTTAATGGTAAGAGGATGCAATTCATCGGTCTCCTCCATCAATATTTTCATAAGATATAATATCTTTGTTTTTTGATTTGCATTGCCGGACATAAAAATCTCTCCCCACCGAACTTTTATGTAAATTTAATGTTAAGTATATTATACTCCAAGATATAAATTTTTCGCTCTTCGCTTAATATTTTCACATTTTTTTGTCTCAACTAAAAAAAGCAGCGTAACGCATGCTACACTGCTTTCTATTTTTTCCATTAAATTACAGGATTTAATTGTCCTGTAGTGGCATCAATGACATAACCAAACACTTGTACTTTATCCGGAATTAAAGGATGTTTGCGGATTAAGTTTACTGAATTTTCTACTGAATTTTCTACTTTATGAAAACCACACAGCCATTTGTCAAAATCCGGTCTGCAATATTTCATCATTTCGATAGATTCTTCTGAAATACCGTTGTCACGCATTTTTTTCATAACCGCTTCACTGTCCAAACCTTGTACACCGCAGTCGGTATGTCCTATCACTAAAATGTGTTCTACACCTAAGGTATGAACCGCAATCAACAAGCTGCGCATAACGCTGCCAAACGGGTCAGCAATAATTCCTCCTGCGTTTTTGATGATTTTAGCATCACCGTTTTTCAATCCCAAAGCCGCAGGAAGCAGTTCGGTTAATCTAGTATCCATGCAAGACAAAATTGCAAGTTTTTTGTTTGGGTACTTGCTGGCGGCATATTTTTCATAGGCTTTGCTTTCCACAAACTCCTTGTTATACTGTAAAATTTCTTCCAACATAACATTAAGACCTCTATTCTGTTCTAAAATCCATTTATATTGTAGCACGTTTTAAACAAACTTACAATCCTAAACATAATTTGTTCAAATTCTTGAAAAATATCATGTAGAAAGACCAAAAAAATTGTACATAACTTTCTACTGTTTTATCATTTCTGTTACTTCTTGCGAATCTACGTTATATTGCAACCAACGGATACATACACAATTCAGCAAACAAAAAACGCACAAACAATACCATTCATTTGAAAGAGGAGGAACATCTTTTTCATAGTATAACTGATATTTTCCGTTATTTAAAATACATGTATAATTGGCACTTAATCATACCATTATATAATTTTCTTCTTTTATCCGCTTTTCTTCCATAACACTGCTCAAACATTTCATCGGGAGTAATAATGGAATAACTCCAGCCATGTTTTGGTTGAAATACCTGTCCCATAATTTGATATAATTCTTCTGCCTGTTTGATGTCCAGCAAACGCTCTCCATATGGCGGATTGCAAATGACAACCCCTGTCTCTGTTTCCCTCTTAAAGTCGCGTATATCTCTTTTTTCTGCTTGAATGCAGCCTATCACACCTGCTTTTTTTGCATTGGCAATGGTTAAAGAGACCGCAGCACCATCTATATCAAATCCTCTTCCTTGAAAACGGGCATCTCTACGTATTAAATCCTGTGCACGTTCCTTTTCTTTTTTCCAAACAGAAGCATCAATTTGGTCCCAATTTTCCGCCGAAAAATTACGACGTAAGCCGGGTGCAATATTTAAGGCATATAAGGCTGATTCTATCAAAACTGTTCCGGAACCGCAAAACGGGTCTACCATATTACCGTTGACACGCACACGAGATAAATTTGCCATAGCAGCAGCCAATGTTTCTTTAATTGGTGCATCTGTTGAATTTGCACGATAACCGCGTTTATGAAGTCCTGCGCCGGAAGTATCTATCATAATGCTGACTTGGTCTTTCATAATTAAAAATTGAATTTGATATAACGTATCGGTTTCGTTGAACCATGAAACATGATATTTCTGTTTCAATCGCTCTACTACAGCTTTTTTTATGATTTTTTGGCAGTCAGGTATACTGGACAGTTGAGAACTGAGGGAACGTCCTTTTACGGGAAAAATATCATTTTGACCAATCCACGTTTCCCACGGTAAAGCTTTCACACCTTGAAACAGCTCTTCAAAAGAACGAGCCTGAAACGTTCCCAGTAAAATCAGTACACGTTCGCTGTACCTTGAACATAAATTTGCTCTTACCAGCATGTTGATATCACCGTCAAAGACCACTCTTCCGTTTTGCGGCTCTACATTTTTCGCTTCCATTGCACGCAGCTCATCTGCTACCAAACCTTCTACCCCTAAAATACAAGGGCAAACCAATTTAAAATTCTCCATATACTGCTGTTCACTCCAATTCTGGATTTAAAAAGGGACCACGCTGTTACGCGGCCCCCTCTTACTCTTTTTATTATTATTTATTCATCATCTTCATTCGGTTCCAATAAGCCGTACCCGCCGTTATGACGCTTATAAACCACAGCAATTTCTTCTGTTTCGGCGTCACGGAACATATAAAATTGGTGACCCAACATATCCATTTGCAAAATAGCTTCTTCTATATGCATTGGTTTTACCGGAACTTTTTTTGTTCTGGCTATTTTATATTCTACTGTCGGTTGTTCCGGAACTTCACCATTATAATAATCTTCTACGTAATCACGCAATGCGCCCGAATGTAACTTTTTCTCAAGTTTTGTTTTATTTTTTCTAATTTGTCTGCCCAATGCACTAATCACTTGATCCAGTGCGTCATTCATTTCAAAATCTGTTGCTTCCGCACGGAAAATCAATCCGCTTTGACGTATGGTAATTTCTACCGTTTGACGGTTATGTTCTACTGTGACCACAACATGTGCATCTGCATTTTCTTCGAAAATTCTGTCATAACGAGAAAGTTTCTTTTCTACTAATTCTTTAAAATTGTTCTTTAGATTTACTTTTCTGCCGGTAATTGTAATATGCATACCAACATCTCCCTTAACAAAACATTCTCGCAGCAAAAATTATGGGGGCTTGAAATGAAGTCTTCATATTTCTTACTACGAAATTAGTATAACACATTGTATAAAAAAATGGAAGCCATTTCTTTTTATATTGTTACTTTTTTATGTCTTGTTACATGACAGCCCACGTTTACGGCAACAGGAAGCCCTGCAATATGTGTGGCGTACTGTTCAATGGCTACAGAGAGGGCGGTCGTGATACCCCCAAACCCTTGGGGACCAATATCCAGCTGATTTACTCTTTCCAGCATTTCTTGTTCCAGCAAACGATATTCTTCTTTTGGATTGTGTTCCGATACTTCACGGCACAATGCTTTTTTGGCAAGATAAGCACACAATTCAAAATCTCCGCCGATACCAACGCCAAGCACCATAGGCGGACAAGGATTACTTCCCGCTAATTTTGCGGTTTCTACCACAAAATTGATAATATCTTCTTTTGTTGCGGAAGGGGTAAACATTTTAATTCTGCTCATATTTTCACTGCCGAATCCTTTTGGTGCAACCATCAGCTCCACTTTATCCCCCGGTACAATTCTGGTATGAATGACTGCAGGTGTATTATCATTGGTATTTTTTCTTTCCAATGGGTCACCCACCACAGATAAACGGAGCAAGCCTTCCACATAACCTTGCCTTACACCTTCGTGTATGGCTTGTTCAAAATCTCCGCCAATGAAATGAACGTCTTGTCCTACTTCCACAAATACTACTGCCATGCCTGTATCCTGACAAATCGGGATTTGCATTTCTCTTGCAGCATCCATATTTCTGCATAAGTCATTTAAAATTGCTTTTCCCGTATCATTGGTTTCCGTTTTACACGCTTTGCAGATTGTTTCCTCCAAAGCAGCAGGAAGTATACGGTTTGTTTCAATACACAATTGCTTGACTGCATCCGTAATTTTGGATACATTCACTTCTCTCATAACCATTCTCCTTTAAACTCTGCGAATTCCGTTTACAAATACCATGGTTGGTTTTGCCGACAACAACAAAGGGTCTTGTTCAAACACAACTAAGTCGGCATCCTTGCCTTTTTCTATGGAACCTACCTGTTTTTCTATACCGCAAATGCGGGCCGGTTCAATGGTAATCGCTTTCAGAGCAGCATCATAATCAGCGCCTTCACGCACTGCCAGACCTGCCGCGAGCGTTAAATATTGCAGAGGAATCACAGGATGGTCCGTAATGATAGCCGTTTGAATTCCATGCTTCATTAAAATTCCGGGACAAGACGGCGTCAAATTTTTCAACTCCGGCTTGGAACGGTCGGACAAAAATGGACCTGATAATACCCTGACATGTTCATCTTTTAGCTCGTCCGCAATTAAATGACCCTCTGTACCATGTACGATGACATAATCCAAATCAAATTCCTTCGCTAGACGAATCGCTGTAAAAATATCATCAGCTCTATGTGCGTGAAAATGCACCTGAATTTCTTTTTTCAAAGCGGGAATTAATGCTTCACACTTTAAGTCATATTCAGGCGGTGTGGAATCTTCGTCTTCCAAAGCGCGTTTTTTGTCTTCCAAATAATGTTTTGCTTTATACAGCTGCTCACGAATCAAAGCCGCCGTTGCCATTCTGGTAACGGGTGTTTGGCTCTTATCATGATAAACACTTTTTGGATTTTCACCCAAAGCCATTTTGATGGCAAGCGGCGCTTTGACAATCATACGGTCGATACAGTTTCCATACGTTTTGATAGCTGCCAGCTGACCGGAAATGGGATTGGCGGAGCCCGGGCCTGTTACAACGGTAGTAACGCCGCCTTCCAACGCCTCTCTAAAGCAATTTTCCATTGGGTTAATCGCATCAATTGCGCGCAGATGAGGCGTAATCGGTTCTGTATCTTCGTTGCAGTCGTCGCCCTCAAAATTCAAACCATCCTCAAAAATGCCCAGATGTGTATGTGCATCAATAAATCCGGGATAGACGTGCGCTCCCTTTAAATCAATAATATCTTCATCTTCCACATGCAAAAGAGCTCCTGTGCCTACTTGCTGAATGACTCCGTTTTGAATTACAATATATCCCTGTTCTATGGTTTCGCCTGCCATAGTGTGTATGATGCCGTGCTGTAATATCATATTATAAATACCTTTCTCATCATTTGCCTTGGATACAAAAAGTGGAGTGCGAACACTCCACTTTTTTATCTGGATTGACCTGAGCCATGACGGGAAAATCCTCCGCGTTTAGACTCCAAACCTTTTTTTAAAGCAGACATTTTTTCATCACTGCTTTGTTTAAATTTATTCAGCATATCTTCAAAACTGGTCACTTCATTTTTTTTATTGGACCATTCAAAATGATCGGGACCTTTTCTGCCGGAACGTATACGCTGTGTATTTTGACCGGAAGCCGGCGCGGTTTCCATAGCCTTTTTCATGGAAAGGCTAATCTTTCCGTCTTCTCCCACACTGAGTACCTTTACTTTTACCGTTTGCCCTTCACTGACAAAGTCTGTAATTTCTTTTACAAAAGTTGGCGCTACTTCTGAAATATGTACCATACCTGTTTTACCTTCACCAAGTTCCACAAAAGCGCCAAATTTTGTAATACCTGTAATTTTTCCTTCAAGAATCGCTCCTACTTCAAGCTGCATATTAGTACTGGTTTCCTCCTTAAACAGGTTAATTACCTGCTACATTTACAAATACTCGTTCTCCGGGTTTTACAAAGTCCAGACCCGTTCTGGCTAAGCGTTCAATATATTCACTGTTGTCATTTATATTTGCATCCAAAGATTTTTTAATCTCGTTGTTTTTCATGTTTTGTACTTGCAGCTCTTGTGTCATAGAAGCCAATTCTTCTTTTTTGCCACTGATTTGAATCTGCTGACTGATAAACACCGCAACAACATATACGGCAAAAACAGACACAGCAACTGTTAAAAAAATGTTGCGCTTTGATTTTTTGGTACGTTTCCGTTTTTTTCTTTTTGGTTTAGAATCTATTTCTGCCTCATAATTTTGTGTCATCTTCCGGGGTACCCCCTTTGAGCTCTTTACCAGAACCGATAAAAAAACTTTTAATTCGATTATACACTATGTCTGGTGCAGGTTTCAAGGGATTTTCAATATTTCGTTCCGAATTTTTCTTTCTTTTTTTATTTTCGGCATTCTTTTGCGCAATGGCAGTTTTTTTCTTTTCATAAACCCCTTTGATTGGTTCGCTGATATGACGTTTGAACCATAATGCAATTTTCACACAAATACGATGAATCCATTTGGCAATACGCACAGTAATTCTTCCTAAAGTAAGAAAGTAAACCGCCATACCAATCAGTTCACCGCCAATGATATAAAAGCGAATTTCACCGCTGTTCACTGCCAGCGCCAGCAAAAAAGTAACGAACGCAGCAGCGATGCCATATAAAATATCCTGTACATACATAGCAATTTTGCCTGTACGAAATAAAATACGGGTTACGCGAAAAACATCGTAAACAACTGCCAACGCCAAACCGACCAATGCAGATATACCAAGACTCAACAGTTGCGAAGACAGAGTTACTTCCACAGCAGTTCACCTCTATTTGAAGAGTTTCGAGAAGAATCCTGTACTTGCAGATTGATTTTCAGAATATGATACGGAATTAATTTCTCCATCCAGATTCATCTCTCCTGTTTCTAAATTCAGTTTACTGATATGCAGTCCTTTGCCTTTGATTACAATTTCTCCTAAGTCTGTATATGCAATGATGGTGTCTTCGTCAAAGCTATCTACATTGGAAACACCTGTAGCAGTTAACAATTTTCTGTTTTCTAAAATTAAACTGTGAGGTGTCTTTGTACTGCTTTTTCTTTCATCTGTCATCATAAAAATACCCCCAACAAATTCATACAAATAAGTATGCACTTGCCGGGGGCAATATGCGGTATTCCGCTATTATCTTGTACAACGATGATACTGCTTGTTTCTCTATCTGTTACTTCTCTTCTATAATGCGATACAAATCTGCCGCAGTATCTCTGTTTGCATATTCGTTTACGGCAATGACTTCTGCTTTTATCGTACGCATACCAAGCTGAAGTTCCAATATATCTCCGCATTTTACATCATAAGACGCACGCGCTGTTTTTCCGTTGACCAATACTCTTCCCGCATCGCAGGCTTCGTTTGCTATGGTACGGCGTTTAATCAGGCGTGATACCTTTAAATATTTATCTAATCTCATATCATTCTCCAACGGTATAAAACAAAAAATGCAGCCTTAACGGATTTGTCAGGCTACATTACAAGTTTGCTATTCTAAATTATTTGTTTGTAGCATCTTTGAAAGCTTTACCAGCTTTAAATGCAGGTACTACAGAAGCTGCGATTTTGATTTCTTCGCCTGTTCTTGGGTTTTTACCAATTTTCTCTTTACGCTCTCTGGCTTCAAATGTGCCAAAACCTACAATTTGAACTTTATCTTTGCTTGCAACGGCCTCAATAATGGACTCGATTACAGCGTTTACTGCGCTGTCTGCGTCTTTTTTAGAAATTTCTGCCTTCTCTGCAACTGCAGCAACTAGTTCTGTTTTATTCATTGTTTTTTACCCCCGAAATTTTAATAAATCTCATTGTGAGAATTGTTCTGTTGTCACCTGTTGCCAAATAGAGTTTAACTCCTGAGGCGTTAGGTCTGACCAACATAATTGTTTTTCCTGAGTATATTTCTCAACAGCAGCAAAGTAAATTATAAAGCGATTACATGCATTTGTCAAGGAATACTCCGGTTCTACTTCGCATTTTCTGGCAACATTCACTGCCGAAAACAACAAATCTCCAACTTGCTGTTCCAACAAATTATTGTTCTGCTGTTCTGACAGCGTCTGTTTTAATTCCTGCGCACGAGCAATTATTTGGTCCAAAGCTGCATTTGCGTCCGATACATCCACGCCGACTTTTGCTGCTTTTTTCTGTACCTTATAACTGCGCATAAGGGCAGGCAATGCAACAGAAACACTCTCAAGCACCTCTGTTTGCGTTGTTTGGGATTTTGTCTTTTTCTTAATTTCATCCCAATTAGACAAAACTTGGGCAGAATCTGTTACCTGAACATTTCCAAATACATGCGGATGACGCACAATCAATTTTTTTGCTACGCCGTCCACCACATCGGCAAATGTAAACGTTCCCTGTTCTGCCTCCATCTGTGCATGAAACAGCACTTGCATTAAAACATCGCCCAATTCTTCCTTGAGAAGTTCCATATTATTGGTATCGATTGCTTCAACAGCTTCATAGGTTTCCTCAATCAAATTGGCACGTACACTTTGATGTGTTTGTTCTATATCCCAAGGGCAGCCTCCGGGCGCACGCAGCAATGCAATAATATGCTCTAAGTCGCCAATGGTATAGCGTTCTTTTTGTTGAAAATCCAAGTCTAGACTCCTTTTGCAAAAGATTGTGTTTACATTGGCTTATTTTACATGATAAGGTGATGTTTTTCAAGTATTTTTACAAGTTTTTGACCTTTTGGCAACATTAATACATCGTCTTTGCATAAAGCTCTTAAACATAACAGAGACGCAATATAAATGAAAACCGCGATAAACACTGCAATTCCCGTAGCAAGAGAGTCCGGCATAACCTTTGTCATAGCAAAGCAGGAAAAATATGCCGCTATGCAACAAAACATGGAAGCAATGGCCGGTTTTGTAAAAATAGAATGAAATTTCAAGTGTATTTTTGTTTCTTTGCAAAGGAAATAACAGGCTGAAATCGTAATAAATACATAACACACCAAAGTTCCTATTCCCGCTCCCAAAATATTAATTTCAGGAATACCGGTCAGCACATAGTTTAGCCCTATTTTTAATCCTAAGCCAACACACAGCAGCTTTACGGGTAAATCTACTCGCCCGACTGCTTGCAGCATACTGAAAATAGGCGTACTTAAAGATGCAAAAATCGCTGCAACGCCCATGACTGCCAATGTACGCGAGGTAATGGGAATGGATGCTTTCGCGCCGAATACTGCCTGACTGACAGGACCTGATAATACGCTTAAACCCAAACCGGCAGGGATACTGAACAATGCAGTCATACGCAGTACGGAAGAAATGCTTTTCTGCAATTCACAGCGACTTCCGCTCATCCATGCTGATGTAACACTTGGTAAGGCACTAATGCCAAATGCTTGTGTAATTCCAGGAACCAACATAAACAATGCCAACGCTTGCGAGTAGCAGCCAAACAAAAAGTTGGAAACAGTTCCCGTTGCTATTTTAACCTCTAAATCCGGTATCATACCTTGATACATCGTAAGAAGCGGTTCCGGATGGACTGACATAATATGATTGATTCTTGTCTGAAGAAATGTAGTATCGACCAATGCAGCAACATTTACAGCCAGCGCTCCAATTCCAATAGGAATTGCCATTTTGATTAATTTTCCCACAATGCTCTTTCTGTCAGCGCATGGAGGAGAACATTGCAATTCACTGCATGCAATGCTGTCTCCTTTTCTTTTGTGACGAATCCAAAGATAAAAGAAACTCGCAAAGGAACCTATGGTTACACCAAATACTGCGGCTGCTGCCGTATAAGGCAGCAATGCACTTTTGGCAAACGCCTCTGAAGTAACTTGCTGTCCCCATACGGTTCCTGAGCTGTAAAACTCTCCCATACCAAGACGGAACACCAAATAAGCGGCCGATAGTCCAACCAGCAATTTAAAAATAGCTTCCATGACCTCTGAAATTGCTGTTGGATACATATTGCTCATACCTTCATAGTAACCGCGATAAACAGAGGATAAGCAACTGAACAAAATAGCAGGCGCAAGGCAAAACATGGCAGGCAATGCTCCGCCGTTTCCAATGGCTCTGACATAAAACGGTGCGGATATTACCATAACCGCAAGCCCAAGTCCACCGGTAATTAAAAATATAGGAATGGATAATTTATGGATTCTTCGTACATCGGCATATCTTCCACAAGCCAAGTTTTCAGAAACCATTCTTGCAATGGCAATGGGAAAACCGGCAGTTGCCAAACTATGGATAGGACTGTAAAAATGATACGCTGTATTAAAATAGCCCAAACCTTCTTCTGTGATAATCCAAGTAAGCGGTATTTTAAACATAGCGCCGATTAATTTTACCAAAATCATGCTGACAGTTAAAATCAAAGCGCCGTGTAAAAAACTTTGACGTTTTCTTTTTTGATGATTACGGGGCTGCATGCAAACACATCCATTCCTCTTCAAATACTAAGAATGTTATATGATTGCATTGTCCCTCTTATGCCAAAGACAACCTATTTTCGCCATAGTCACCCTCAGAAAAGAAAATAAAAAAAGAGAGGATACTCTCCTCTCTTCACATGAATGGGAATCCAATTATGCTTGTGGATTCTCATTTTGATTTTCTGTTTGCTCCTGAGCCGGTTGTTCTTGTTGTGCTTGCTCTTGCTGCTGTGGCTCAGCCTCGGCATGACATCCGCAGCTGCAGCCGCCTTGTGCTGCATAAGCATCATCCTGAGGTACTTCGTGCACTAATTTTTCTCCGCATTGGCTGCAGAATCCAGCGGTTTTTGGATTTGGTTCTCCACATCTTGTGCAGAAGGTTTTGTTGCTCATTTTGGAAAGTTGTTCATTGACCTCATCCAACTCATCATATTTTTCATTGATTAGAATGATGATGTCATCAATTTCTTCTGTAGAATCAATGCCTTGTTTGCGTGCTTCATAAACAGCTCTGCCAAGTGCCTCATAATTTCTTTTAATATCGGTGTTTAGGTCCACTGCTTGCAATTTTAGTTTAGAAGTATCAACCAATTCACCTGTTTTTTTACCAACAACATTAGCAGCTTGTTTTGCATTTGAAACAATATTTTCAAATAGTCCCATAATCTTCGTCTCCTTTTATGATAAATTTTTTCATTACTCTTCTAACCACATTATAACATAGAAAAAATTCCAAAGCAATTTTTGGCAAATAAAATGTAAAACATTCCAGACAACAATCCACATCATGAAAATCAGAGGATATTCCTTTCAGTATTTTACCACTATTATAAGGTTGTTATAACATAAAAGAAATTGTTACACAATTTCTAACTAATAACCGTTAAAACATTCTTACCAACAATCAAAATTTTAATTTTGTAATTGTTGCAAGGTTGTTATAGCATTCAAAAAATTGCTGTGCAATTTTTAACCTATAAATGCTAAAACGTTCTCATAACAGCCAAAATTTTTAATATTGTTGCTGTTATGAGGTTGTTATAACATAACAAAATGATAAAGTACAATTACTTCTGTCCCACAGCAATTGGAATCAATTTGATGATTGCGCAGAAGAAAGTAGGAATTGTTTATAGATAGATTTTACTTTTTCTTTCCTATCTAGCATTTCTTGATAACGGTCAATATATTCATACGGAAACTTAAAATTAAATATTCTTTGCAGTTCATCTTTATACGGATGTTTAATTTTTGAAACAGCACCTGCGCCGCAAGCCAAAATGGTATGACTTTCATCCATAATATAAACGTTGTAATAATTTTCATACCCCGGTTTTGCCCATCCTGTATTTTCCAGGTTGCCAACCATACGGCTTTGCCGATACAAATAATACGGAATATAATTTTGTTTCGTCAGTACCGTATCTACATAATCCAACATTTGACCTGCACCTTCGCCATCATTGATAAAATGAATTTTACCATTTTTATTGATGTTGGAGGAGCGTTTTAATGCTAACGTATGTACCGTGATGCTCTCCGGATGTAATGCAACAACACCGTCCAAGGTATTACGAAAACTTTCCACACTGTCCCCTGCCAGCCCAACAATCAAATCCATATTGATATTGTCAAAGCCATGCGCTCTCGCTAAATGAAATGCATCCAGCGTTTGCTGTGTGGTATGGTCTCTTCCAATCAGTTTTAATACTTCATCATTTAATGTTTGAGGATTGATACTGATTCTGGTAATGCCATGTTCTTTCATTGCCTGCAATTTGTCCGCCGTAATCGTATCAGGACGACCTGCTTCCACAGTAAATTCACGACATGTGCTCATATCATAATTCATGTTCACCGTATCAATAATTTGTTCCAGCTGCTGTGCATTCAGCGTGGTGGGAGTTCCGCCTCCCATATACACGGTTTCCAATCTCAAATTGCACGCTTTTGCAACTTCTGCGGTATATTCCAGTTCTTTGCATAGTAAATCTACATACTGCGGAATGAGTTTACCTGTCTTTTCCGTAGACTGCGCCACAAAAGAACAATACGCACAGCGAGTCGGACAAAACGGAATGGAAATATATAAACTGAACGATTCGGGTTTGGAAGCAGCCAAAATAGGCTGCTCATGCTGCATGGTACGGACACTCAACGCTGTTTTCTCTTGAGAAACATGCAAACTGTTTAAAAAATATTCCGCAGCTTTGGACTGTCCCATTTCCGCTGTCAATTTTCGCAGCAGTTTAATGGGACGCACCCCGATTAACACGCCCCATTTGGGACGGTATCCTGTCAGTTCTACCAGAATATCATACAACAGCACAGCCATTGCCAAACCGCATTGACGTTCAAAATCAGGTTCACCCAAAGAGAATATGCCCCGTTTTTCTGCAAAGCGGTCCTCCATTTTTACAGAAACGTGTAAATGAGCAGCTCCATTTTCTTCTTTGTAACCTGTGTAGACCAATAAGCTGTCATCATGTCCGTTTTCATAGACAGCGGTTACCTTTTCATAAGGAAAAAAGATATCGCAAAGACTTTCCATTTCATAAAGATAAGAATGTCCATCAATAACCAAAATCATCTGTGTTACCCTTCATAAACGGATTTGTATTTCTTTCGTAATCCAATGTTGTGGAATCTCCATGCGCAGGAAACACTGCATAGTTTCCTTCCAGCTCAGCTACTTTTTGTACGGATTCCAGCATTTTTGCAGGATCGGAAGTTGGAAAATCAGTTCTCCCAATGGAACCTTTGAAGATGGTATCACCGCTGAAGATAGTATCTTTTACAATCAAACAGCTGCTTCCAATGGTATGGCCCGGGGTATGCAAAACGCGAAAGGTCAAATTTCCAACCGGAATCTTATCGCCGTCGTGATACAATACATCCGGTACAAATGGATCGCATTGTCGTTCGGCAATGACCGTAGATAAATTCAAACGGCTGTCAGTTGCAAAATCCTTTTCCAATTCATGCATATAGATTTTAGCACCTGTCATATCCTGAACTGTTTTTACACCCATGATATGGTCAAAATGTCCGTGGGTCAATAAAATTGCGTCCACTTTTTTTAATTCTTTTATTTTGTCAAACAGCTCATCTGAAATAAAGCCTGGGTCAATCACTGCAGAAATACCTGTCTCCTCATCCGTTACAATGAAACAGTTTGTCGGCAGCATTCCGCCGGTAATCTCTTGAATTTGCATATTGATAATTCCTTTCTGAAAAGCATCTCATATACTCTATGAACGTTTGATGCTGATAATACCTTCTATATTGGACAACTTTGAAATGACAGCATTCAAATGTTCCAAGCCTTGAATGGTAATGGTCGCATAAATTACATCTGTGCCGTCTTTTAACTCTCTGGAGTTTAAAGAGTGGACACTGATACGTAAATTATAAAGCTGCTGCGTTACATTCATCAACACACCCGGAATATGGTTTGCCACGATTTCAAGTGTAGTTTTAAATTCTTCTTTTACTTGATTTGCCCATTGTACTTCAATCCAACGCTCCGGTTCCGGACTGCCTGCAATGTCTTTGGGCACATTGCTGCAGGAACGTTTGTGAACAGATACGCCGAAACCACGTGTGACAAAGCCAATGATATCATCACCCGGCAGTGGATTACAGCAACGGGAAAGTTTGGTCAAACAATCTCCGCCCATTCCTTTTACCAAAATGCCGTTAGACGCTTTATTCGGCTTTGCTTCCACAGTTTTAGGCGGCTCCGGTTTTTGCACTACTTCGGCAGCCTTTTTCTGCTTTACATACTCTTCCTTAATACGGTGGATAATTTTCCATAATTGAATACCGCCGTAACCAATGGCAGCATAGATATCTTCCAAATTGGCACAGTTCTGGCGTTTTACAAATGGATTAATCAAGTCATAAAGTTCATCCTGGGGCACAATGATACCATTGCGTTTGAGTTCGCGCTCCAGCTCTTCTTTGCCTTCTTCAATATTTTCTTCTCTGCGTTCTTTTTTAAACCATTGACGAATTTTATTTCTTGCTTCGCTGGTACGTACAATTTTTAACCAGTCACGGCTCGGTCCATGAGACCCTTCTTTGGCAGTAATGACTTCCACAATCTCGCCTGTTTTAATTTTATAATCAATAGGCACGATGCGCTTATCCACTTTTGCACCAATCATACGGTTGCCTACCGCACTGTGAATGGCATACGCAAAGTCAATTACGGTAGAGCCTGCCGGTAAACTGATGACCTCGCCTCTCGGTGTAAAGACAAAGACCGAATCAGACGATAAATCTGTTTTAATGGTACGTACCAAATCCGTAGCGTCGCTTTCCGTTTGATTATCCAGGATTTTACGCACCCAAGCCAAATGTTCTTCCAAAGAATCTTCCGAAGTAACGCCTACTTTGTATTTCCAGTGGGCGGCAATACCGTATTCCGCAGTGTAATGCATATCCCAAGTGCGAATTTGCACCTCAAATGGAATTCCTTCCGAACCGATTACGGTTGTGTGCAAAGACTGATACAAATTTGGTTTCGGTGTGGAAATATAATCTTTAAAACGGTTTGGAATGGGATGGAATAAATCATGGATAATTCCCAAAGCATTGTAACAGTCAATGACAGTATCCACAATCACTCTGACTGCGTATACATCGTAAATTTGGTCAATGGATTTGCCTTGTACAAACATTTTATGATAAATACCGTTAATGCTTTTCACTCTGCCTTCCAAATGTACTTTTGGAATAACGGGCAGCATTTTCTCCAGTATCTGTGTTTTGATTTTTTGTATAAAATCAGCGCGTTCGTCTTTATGCAGTTCCAAAGCATGTTCAATCTCTTGATAGCCCATGGGATCTAAGTAGCGCAAAGACAAATCTTCCAATTCTTCTTTTACCGCGCGTATACCCAAACGGTCTGCAATCGGAGCATATACCTCCATGTTTTCCAGCGCTTTATCCCGTTGTTTTTGTGGGGTCATATACTCAATGGTCCGCATATTATGCAAGCGGTCTGCAAGTTTAATAATAATAACTCTAATATCCTCCGACATGGCTATGAGCATTTTCCGAATGTTTTCCGCCTGCTGCTCTTCACGGGAGGAAAAAGGCACTTTACCCAGTTTGGTAACGCCATTAATTAAATTGGCAATTTCCTTGCCAAACATTTTTGTAATTTCTTCTAAAGTGATGTCCGTATCTTCTACCACATCATGCAACAAACCTGCAACCACGCAAGGGGTATCCATACCCAGTTCCACCAAAATACAAGCTGCGGCAACAGGATGCGTAATGTACGGCTCGCCTGATTTTCGCTTTTGTTCTTTATGTGCTTTCGCCGCAACCTGATAGGCATGTTCGATTTGCTCTAAGTCAAAAGAACGGCCGCTGGCTTTGATTAAATTTAGTAAATCATCATATGTCTGAATGGGATATGCCATATCGTTCAACCGTCCTTTCTCAAAGATTCTAATTGCCGCAATATGGGAGAACAAAATAAATCCACTTTGCCCGCAACAGGTTTTAGTGTAACTCTGTAAATATCTCCGTCCTCTGCTTTGTCAATTAAATTTTGGTCTTGCAAAACATCCAGAGCCAATAGCAGTTTGGATAATGTTATATTGGGAATTTGTAAATGTTCCAGCAGTAACAAAATATGATGCTGCCAACCGTTGCTGCTTCTTAAAAAGCGATAAAGAGCCGCAAACTCGTCACGATTTGGAGTCATATGAAAAAACTCTTCACTTGTTAAGCATTCACCGCGTTTTACCTTTTCATACATACGATACTCTAAAAGCGTCTGTTCCTCATTTACCTTTGACAATTTCATATCTTTAATAAATACAGACAAATTCTCCGTATTGCGATATTCATTCACTTCCAACGTAACCGCCAAGTCCACCAAATCTCCCACTTGATAGGGAAAATCCTGCAATGCAGTGCGAAATTTCAGGCATTGAACAGTGCAATGATTTCTTTCCAGACGCAAACGCAGATGATTGCCTCCGCCGATGGGTGTAATTTCTTTGAGCTCCATGCCATAAAGTCCAAATACGGGAGATGGATTATCTGTACCAAACGGTTCCAGATAAGCAATCTGTTTTGGCATATCAACCGTCAGTGCGGCAGGATTCAGTTTGCAGTCCAGATGTATGGTTTGAGGAGGCATATCTGTTGGCAAAGAGGCGGCAAACTCATTGATTTGTCTGCGGAACTCTGCGATATGCTCTGTTGGCATACTCAAACCGGCAGCCATAGGGTGTCCCCCATATTTTGAAAGTAAAGGAGCACAGTGACAGATGGCGTCAAACAAAGAAAATCCTTCCACGCTTCTGCCTGAAGCTTTTGCTTCCGTTCCGGTATAAGATATGACAATGCTTGGCTTACCAAACATCTCCGTAATGCGGGAAGACACAATCCCAATAACACCATGGTGCCAATCTTCCCCTTCTACCACAATCACGCGCTCATACATGCGCTGCGGTTCATCATGCAGCAGCTGCAAAGCTTTTTCCGTAATTTCCGTTTCAATCTTTTTTCTGGTATCGTTGTCATGGCAAATATCTTCGGCAAGACGCTGTGCCTGTTCCATATCCTCCGACAAAAGCAAACGAACCGCTCTGTCCGAAGCACCGATTCTACCCGTAGCATTGATGCGCGGCACAATGGTAAACGCCACATTGGTGGAAGAAAGCTCCTTTCCACTCATACTTGCTTGTTCCAGCAATGCGCAAACTCCGGGACGGTCACTGTGAGACAATAACGGCAGACCAGCTTGCACAAGCGCGCGGTTTTCCCCTGTTAGCGATACAATGTCACCTATTGTGCCGATAGCGACAAAATCCGCATAGTTTTCCAGCAGTGTGGTCATATCTGCCATTTCGCCTTCCAGTGCGGTAATCAGTTTAAAAGCAACGCCTACGCCTGACAAATCCTTAAAAGGATAGGTACAGTCCACACGATGCGGGTCTACTACTGCCACAGCTTTGGGCAAGATTTCTCTTGGACGGTGATGGTCGGTTATCACAACATCCATTCCCAATTGAGAAGCATAAGCCACTTCATCAATGGAGGCAATGCCATTATCTACCGTAACAATCAGCTGCACTCCCTGCTCATGCAATTGGTCCAAAGCTTCTAAGTTTAAGCCATACCCTTCTTGTTCTCTCAGAGGAATATAAAACATCACATTGGCGCCGCAGGATTCCAAGTAAGAATACAACATGGCAGTGGAAGTAACGCCGTCTGCATCATAATCTCCGTATACACAAATAGATTCAAAGTTTTCGATTGCTCTTTGAATGCGAGCTGCTGCGCAATCCATATCTTTCATCAAAAAAGGGTCGGCAAATGACATTGATACATCAAATAATGCATCAATGTCATCTTTTGTATGAAAGCCGCGTATCTCCAACATCATAGCCAAAAACGAAGGATATTGCATTTCTTCCGCAATTTTGGCTGCCCTTGCTTTGTCCAAAGGAGATACACTCCATTTTTTGATATTCATACTGCCTACACCTTCCTTATTCTTGTTTAATTGTAACATTTTTCGACGCTTTATTCAATCTATTTTCACAATCGTTCCCCTAAAAAACAGGAAAATTTCTTATTTTTAAGACATTTTATTCCGTTTCTGAGAGAAGCGCAAACGATTGTCAAATAAAACAAGAAAGAAGCGATACAATTGTATGAAACAACGATATCGCTTCTCTCTTATATCATTTGGCCTTCTGCACTTTTAAAGCGTTTTACTTGTGCAGTCAACTCTGCTACTTTTTCCGTTTTTTCTTTGATTTCTTCTTCCTTTTGCGGAAGAATACATTTTTTGACCACCATGCCGTCATATTTTAATTTGAACTGTACTCTGCCGATAAAACGGTTATCACAATGTTTGCAGCGAAAATTTGCGCGGTAACTTTTATTTTTCAACTGCCATTCGCCTTCGCGGGATGCTCTGCGACCGCAGGCATCACAATAAAACATCATGTCGGAGCGCTTAATCAGAGGATTGGTCAAATCGCAAATAACCATCGTCTTAAATGTGATTTTTTCATAAAAAGCATCGGTTCTTGCATCCTGAATAAAAGGAACCAATGCTTCTTTTTGATACAGTTTTTGCAAACACCGCAGCGACAGCATACTGTCGTCCATGGCACGGTGATGTGCAATATCCTCTTCATTGATTCCCAGCAGCTGTGCTGAGGTGGACAGCCCCATTTGTTTGGTGGCGTCGTAATGAAGCATTTGTTCGCAGTAACTTTGCAAATCGACATATTGTTTGAGGAAAGGAATACGTTCACTGCCGCAAAAATAGCGGCTGTTTTCAATGAGGGCTAAAATGTCAGACGTACCCCACGTCATAAGGACAGCCTCCCCCATCCATTTGCGAAAACGGCTCATAACCTGCATAAACTGCAAACCGTTGGCCAGCTCTTCGTTTGTAATATTTGTCAGCGTTTTGATTTTCCCGCTTATTTTTTTGCCCACTTGGGGGCGAACCAAAGCGTCAAAAGTATCCAGCACATGCAGACATTCATCTACTTTGACTGCGCCGAATTCTATGATTTCATTCATAAAGCCTTTTAAACGCCGGCTATACGTTCCATTCCATTCCAAATCCAATATTACAAAGTTCATTCAATACTCCGATTATTTTTTGCTAGATTTTTTCATACGAAGTTCTTTCGATAAAATCCGTTTTCTCATACGGATATTCTCAGGGGTTACTTCTACCAGCTCATCATCTTTGATGAATTCTAAACATTGCTCAAGACTCAAGTTGCTGTGAGGCGTTAATTTCAACGCATCGTCAGAACCGGAAGCTCTTGTATTGGTCATTTGTTTTTTCTTACATACATTAACGGTAATATCGTCAGATTTTGGGCTAACGCCTACAATCATACCTTCATACACTTCAACACCGGGGCCGATAAACAGACGTCCGCGGTCCTGCGCATTGTACAGTCCGTAAGCGGTTGCTTCACCTGTTTCATGCGCTACCAAAGAGCCTTGTGCACGCTGCGGAATCTCTCCGCGAAAAGGTTCGTATGAATCGAATACATGATTCATAATACCATTACCGTTGGTATCGGTCAAGAACTCTTGACGATATCCCATCAATCCGCGGGCAGGAATTTTAAATTCCATATGGGTTGTTCCCGTATCTCTGGTACCCATATTTATCAGTTCAGCTTTACGTCCGCCCAATTTTTCCATAACGGCTCCAACATAGCTTTCAGGCACTTCAATCATCAGGTGCTCAATCGGCTCATATTTTTGACCGTCAATCTCTTTATAGATTACATTGGGGCTGGATACTTGGAATTCAAACAATTCTCTGCGCATGTTCTCAATCAAAATAGAAAGATGCAATTCACCGCGGCCTGACACTTTAAAAGTATCCGCAGAATCCGTTTCTTCCACGCGCATGGCAACGTTGGTTTCCACTTCCTTGAACAGTCTGTCTCGGATATTGCGAGAGGTAACATATTTACCCTCTCTGCCTGCAAACGGACTGTTGTTTACCATAAACATCATGGTAACGGTAGGTTCATCAATTTTTACAAACGGCAACGGTTCAACGCAATCAACCGCACAAGCTGTTTCTCCAATATTTAAGTCAGTAATGCCGGCAACTGCGATAATATCGCCCAGTTTTGCTGTTTCTGCCTCAACTTTTTTCAAACCTTGATATTGGAACAATTTTGTAATTCTTGCATTTTTGGTGCTGCCGTCTCTGCTGCAGACTACTACAGGCATACCTACTTTTACTTCACCGCGTTCTACACGTCCCACACCAATTCTTCCAACAAATTGGTCGTAGTCAATGTTGGAAAACAAAATTTGTGTTCCGCCGTTCATATCTCCTTGCGGAGCCGGAATCTCTTTTACAATGGTTTCAAACAACGGTTCCATGGTATCGTTGGGCTCCATTGGGTCATACATTGCATAACCGTCACGTCCGGAAGCATATACAACAGGGAATTCCAATTGGTCTTCGTCCGCACCCAACTCGATAAATAAATCTAAAATCTCATCTACTACTTCTGCAGGTCTTGCACCGGGACGGTCAATTTTATTTACAACAACAATTGGTTTTTTGCCCAGACCAATCGCCTTTTTCAACACAAAACGAGTCTGGGGCATACAGCCTTCAAAAGAGTCTACCAGCAGAATAACGCCGTCAACCATCATCAAAATACGTTCTACCTCACCGCCAAAGTCAGCATGACCCGGGGTGTCTATAATATTAATCTTTGTATCTTTATACATAACCGCCGTATTTTTTGCCAAAATGGTAATACCGCGTTCACGCTCAATGTCATTGGAATCCATAACACGGTCTTCCACTGTTTCATTGGTACGGAAGATACCGCTTTGACGCAATAACTGGTCAACCAATGTGGTTTTTCCGTGGTCAACGTGAGCAATAATGGCAACATTTCTTAAATCTGTTCTTACATCCATGTAAATACCTCTTTTAACTTGATAACATACAAATATCTGTGTCAATCTATGCTAAGAAATAGAATTGACTTTATTTCTTCTTTCATTCAACAAAAAAGCGCCGGCATGCTTACCGACGCTTTTTTATCAGACTGGAGCGGATGACGAGGCTCGAACTCGCTACCTCCACCTTGGCAAGGTGGCGCTCTACCAGATGAGCTACATCCGCAGTTCCTTACCGCGATGACTATTATATTACAGCTTAAAAAAAATGTCAACTACTTTTCCCATAATTTTTTGGAATTCTTTTTCCATTTGATTTCTCACTCATTTTACAATATGATAGAAAGAATGATGATGTGCATATTACTTTAAAATTGCTTTGCTATTTTGAATGTGATATAATTTTGACGAGGTGTTTCGATGAAATTTTCAATTAATTTAGGGGCGTGGAATTCTGTTTTTGCAGTTCCAACACAAGTGGTAGATCAACATTTAAAATTAGCGGGTGGTGTTCATTTAAAAGTGCTGCTATGGCTATTGCGCCATGCGGGTACGGAAATTGATATTGCCGATATTTCAAAAGCGCTTGGTATTGGAACTGCCGATATTAAAGATGCAATGCAATATTGGGCGGCAGCCGGTCTGATTACGGATTTTTCCTGCGATTGTGACCGCGCCACCCTTACACCCGCTATGTCTGAGGTCATGCAACCGGAAAATACTGTGGAAGAGCCGTCAGTTTCTGTACAGGCGGATATTTTAGAAGAGACGTCCCATTCCGAAATCATCGAACATACGGTTTCCGTACATACACTGACACAGACAGAGGACAAAAAGACGGCAGAAAAGCCGATAAAACCTCCGCCACGCATGAAAAAGCCAGATGGAGTTTATATTGCACAGCGCATCGCGCAATGTGCGGAAGTTGGATTTTTAATGCAGGAGGCACAGCAAATTTTGGGACGTACCATCTCCCCTGCTTTGTCCTCCACTTTGCTTATGATTCATGACGACTACGGCCTGCCTGTTGAAGTGATTATTATGCTGTTGATGTATGTCAAAAGCATTCACAAAGACAACACCAGCTATATTGAAGCGGTTGCAAAAAACTGGGCAGAAGAAGAAATTAATACCCATGAAAAAGCAGATGAAAAATTAAATCAGCTATCATTAATTGCAAAGTCCTGGCGCTGCATTGAACAAGTGTTGGGTATTGACCATCGCTCACCCAGCGCAAAAGAAGAGCAATATACTCACCGTTGGATGCATGAATGGAACTTTACAACCGATATGATACGCGAAGCTTACGAACGCTGTGTAAACGCCACAGGAAAACTGAGCTTGCATTATATGAATAAAATTCTGGAACGTTGGCATAAAGCAGGCATTACCACGCCAAAACAAGCTGCGTTGGAAGCCGGTGAGAAAGCCGCAAAAGAACAAGAAAAGCACAAACCTACCTATGATTTGGAAGAATATGAAAAAATAGATCTAAGCGAATTTATGTAAGGAGGGACTCTTTTGGGATACAGCCGTGAGATTTATGATGAAGCCATGGCAATGGTAAATGCAAACCGTACAAAAGCAATCGAAGAATGTAATCTGCGCAAAGCAGCATTCTATGAACAATATCCCCGTGCAGCAGAAATTGAAACAGAACTGGCCGCAACAGCAATTCAGGCTGCAAAGGCAGTATTAAACGGTGCACACGCAAAAGAACAATTGACATTATTGAAACAAAAAAATCTTTCCTTACAGAATGAACGCATTCAGCTGTTACAAAAAGCAGGACTCCCTGAAACCTATTTGGAGCCTTCCTTTGCTTGTAATTCTTGTAAAGATGAAGGCTTTATTGACGGCAGAATGTGCAGTTGTTTAAAAAAGTTAATGCGTATACAAGCATGTAACCAATTGAACACTTCTACTCCCCTTGCTCTCTGTACTTTTGATAATTTTTCTTTGTCCTACTATCCAAACGAGCCTTCTGACAGCGGCATTTCCGCCTATCAGCAAATGGAACAGATTTTGCGTTACTGTAAAACGTATGCAGCCCAATTTTCTATGGAGTCACCCAATTTGTTAATGCAGGGCGGAACCGGCTTGGGAAAAACACACCTATCCTTGGCCATTGCACATGAAGCCATTGAAAAGGGATACGGCGTTATTTATGGTTCTGCACAAAATATGGTTACCAATTTGGAAAAAGAACGTTTTCAAAAAGATAATGAACAACAGGACACCAACCAACTCATGTTGCAATGTGATTTATTGATTATAGATGACCTTGGAACGGAATTTTCCACTTCATTTGTAACCGCTGCAATTTATAACATTGTAAATACAAGACTTATGACACATAAACCAACCATTATCAGTACCAATTTATCTATGAAAGAATTGGAAGAACGTTACACTGAGCGTTTTGCTTCCCGTATTTTAGGCAGTTATATCCCTCTGTTTTTCCGCGGCAAAGATATCAGGCAACAGAAAAGACGTAAAAAATAAAAACAGGCAGTCTGAACGGGCTGCCTGTTTTTATATCAACAAAGAAAAAGAAATTACCTATTTACATCATCATGAAATAGGTAATTTCTTTTATTAAATTGCTGTTCTCTTTTTTACCAAGTCCACAATTTTAGAAATCCCCACTAAAATTGAGACAGTTGCCACAGCTAACATAATGAAAACGGCATAACGCTGTGTTTGAGAGAAGCAGCAAAGAATTGCAAATATGATGCTGTACAAGCTAAGAATAACTTTTACCTTTGCCTTACATTTTTTCACTTCAGGTTCTGATAATGGTTTATTCTTGTCTTCAACCGGAGCTATAAACAACACGGCCAAAGTGCAACATGTAAATAGGATTGTAATAATAAGTAATTGTAGTATGGTGCTGATATAAACACCCAGAAAAACACTAAATCCAAATAAAAGGACTGAGCTAATGTAACATTTCAAGTGACTGCCAGCATGAAAGCCACCCGAAAACGTACGTAAGGGAATAAAGAATAAGAGATAGATGATACTTTCAATTATACATTGAAAAATTGCTCCGATAATTAAACATGTTGCGATACCGAACGCTTGTGACAGCATCAAGCCAAATGCAAAAGTGAAGAAAGCTGATTCATCTTCGGGAATAATTTTCCCTTTTACGGATGCAGCTACACACTTCTCAGCAAGCCTTGTAATCAAGTTTGAAACCGATTTGGGATTACTGGAATTTTAGGTTGGTGCAGCATAGAACTACAAGCCGAGTTTACATTGCACATTGCAACTTTAGCAGATGTATCCGTAGCTGTTTTTACAATCTTCTCAAAAAGCTTACGATTCGTTTTCATATTTTCATACCTCCACAAAAGTTTAACATCCTTATTGATGCCAAACATTTTATGAATACCAAAGAGATTGCTATATCAATTCTTTGGACGTTCCTCTTACACCATTTGTAAGAGGAGAATACATAATTTTCATATTTTCAAATATGAAAAGAAATTATTTTTGGAATCTTTTTGGAAGTGCTGGTACTTTTGGTTGATGCAACATGAAAGAACAAGCAGAATTTACATTAGATACTGCTACCTTTGCTGCTGCGTCTGTTGCTGCTTTCATAACTTTGTTTGTGATTTTGTTTGTGATTTTCATTCTCGTTTCCTCCAAATATTTTATTAAGTAATTGGCCTTTTCTTCAGCCTACATAAATTATAAAAGCAAAGTGCGACATTTGGGAGAAAAAGTCGCATTTTGCTTTTTAGTGTGACTGAACTTCACGTTCGTTCATATTTTGTTCACAAACTTTGCAAATTATTTGCTTATTTTTGTTTATTAAGTAATGGAATTGAAATAGCAAGCGTGAATATTGTGTCAGTATAATCAATACTTACAATTCCATTATATTTTTCAACAGCCATTTTAATATTCTCTACTCCAAAACCATGATTATGTTTATCTGATTTAGAAGAAACGAATTTTTCATTTTCGTAAACAACATGGTTCTGTTTTGTATTTTCTATAATAATGCTTAAAATATCATTGGTACGTTTCACTTCCAACGTAATTTTCTTTTCTCCATTTTTTATGTCACTGCAGGCCTTTACGGCATTATCTAAAGCATTTGCAAAAATGGTACAGGTATCAATATATTTTAAGATAGATAAATCATTATACAAAATTTGTTTTTCAAATGTAATGCCCTGCTCTTTGCAAGCTTTTTCTTGTTCATATAAAATGACATCAAACGCAGTATTATTTACACGGAAGCTGGCTGCAGCCATTTGTTGGCTCATCTGAGCCTGCAATTCATGCATATAATTTAACGCTTTATCTTTACTGTCTGTATGATATAAGCGTTCCAAAGTTGTTATATGATTCTTAAAATCATGTAATTGTTTTCTACTTTCGTTCAGGCCCTTTTCAATTTGTTTATAATAACTTGCTTGGATGCGCTGCATTTCTTCTGCCTCTCGCAATTGATTCTCTAACTCGTATTTTCTTAAGTTTCTATCGTAAATAAAGAAAACAGCAATATTACAAAGGATTAAGCCAAAACAAACCAAAGACATCAGAACTTTATGACTCTCTTGTTGCGGTACATAAGTTTCTAATTTTACCATTAACACAATATTTGCAATGGTAACAATCGGTAATGTGAATAAAAACAATACCTCTTTTCCACTTTTGGCATATTTTCGCTCTTTTGTAAAAACAAAAATAATACGTATTATAATAAACAGCATTACTTTACTAATAACAGTCACAGCCAGTTTTGCTGTCGTCTGTTCTATTACCATCGTTAAATTTTCGCCTAAATACCAAGACGCTAAAATAATGATAAAAAATTCAAAGAACGTTGACAGCGTAGCAATTAAAACAGAAAGAAAAAATCGAACTAAAATTTTTCCTTTATAAAAACAAGAAGCAAGTATAAAATTCAGAACGACTGTTGCAATTACATTCAACCAGAAGATTCCAAAAAAATTAATGCAAGCAAGCACAGTTCCGCTTATCAGAACGCTTGCTGTTTTAACTGCAATATTTCCTACAGTCACATTCCACTTCTCTAACAGAAAATGATGAAATAACATAAATCCTATTAGAAAATCACAACAACATAATAATGACTGTATTATAATTTCATACATAATATTTTTATTACTCCTTCAAATAATAGCATGTTTTCTAAATCTAATCTGGGATAGGTAGTACTATGGCTAAAGTAAACTTATCTTTTGTATGTTCAATACTAACTAAACCATCATATTTTGCAACTGCCATTTTTATATTGTCGACTCCAAAGCCATGCTGTTCTTTATTAGGTTTTGTAGAAAATAATCGATTCTCTTTTTCTACTATCTCATTCTGCTTGGTATTCTCAATTACTATACTAATCATATCTTTTTTCCTCTTTAAAGTTAAATCAATTCTCCTTTCTTGTATATCTACATGGCTACATGCTGTAACCGCATTATCCAATGCATTTGCAAATATGGTACAGGTGTCCATATAAGATAAAAATGATAAATCATTGTATAAAATTTGTTTATGAAACTCAATACCCAAATCGTTACAACGTTTAGTTTGTTCATATAGTATAACATCAAATGCCGCATTTTTCACCTTGAAACTGGCTAAATCCATTTGCTTTTTCATCTGTTGTTGTAATTCTTTCATATAGGATACAGCCTTTACATTTTCCTTATCCTCATGCAAATGTTCCAATGTTGTAATATGGTTTTTAAAGTCATGCATCTGTTTTCTACTCTCATTCAAACTTTTTTCCAGTTGCATATAATAATTAGCTTGCAGTCTTTGCATTTCTTGAGCCTGTCTTAATTGATTTTCAAGTTCATATTTTTTCAAATTTTTATCATAGATAAAAAATACTGCGATATTGCAAAAAATAAGACCAATACATACAAAAGCCATTAATACTTTATGGCTTTCCTTTGCTGGAACATAATATTCCAATTGAACCATAAGAGTAATGTTTGCTACCGTTACAATAGGCAATGCATACAGCAGCAGAGATTCTTTTCCCATTCTAGTATACTTGGTTCCTTTTTTGAACAGAAAAATAATTCTGACTAACGTAAATAATAAAACTTTGCTAATAATAGTCATTGGAATATGGGCAGTTGGTAGCGTTACGATAATAGTGAGATTCTCACCAAAAACTGCTGAAAATAAAACCATAGTAATAAATTCTGAGACTATAGACAATGTAGACGCAACTGCTGAAAGAAAAATTTTGATTAACCATTTTCCTTTAAAGAATATATATGCCAAAAGAAAAGTTAATGTAAAAATAGTTAACACATTCCAAAGAGAATTTTGGAACGTGTTAATAAAAGTCAATGTAATTGCACAAGTGATAACTGCAGTTATTTTACTAATTAAAATCGTAAATGACTTTTCCCATCTATCTTTTAAGTAGTGATGCAGAAACATAAAATGGATACTGTACTCCACCAAACATATCAGTGCGCTAAACAGCAACTCAAGCATAACTATCCCCTTATGTATTTTTGAAACTTCATATTAAAATTGGTCATTCTGTCTCTTGCCAATTTAATTTCTGTAGAATAATCTAAAATAACTTTTGTTTTCGTTATGCTGGTAACGTGGTCAAAATTCACAATATAACTCTTTTGGGGCATTTCAAATTGCTCTACAGGAAGTAATGACAATAAATCATTTAATGAAGCACCCGTTTCATACACTTGTTCTTTTGTATAAATAATTCTCTTTCTTTGATAGGATTCAATATAAATAATTTTGTTAATAGAAATAAAGCAATTTTCATAAGCACATTTTACTGCTATTTTTCTGTTAAGCTTTTTAAACTCCTGAATACAAGAAAGAATTGCTTCATTAAATTTTTCTTGAGCAATTGGTTTTACCAAATATCTATGGGCGTGTAAATGATACCCTTCTGCAGCATATTGTTCAAAAGAGGTCGTCAAAATAATGGTAGCATCCAGTCCATCCTTTACCAGTTGTTTACCAATTTCTATACTGTTTACTCCGTTTTCCAGTTGCACATCTAAAAACAGAATGTCATAGATATTTTTAATTTTTAATAGTTCCTTTGACGTACAAAATTCATCCAATTCATAATCTACATCATTGGAAATCGCAAATTTGTCCAGTTTATCACGAATAATTAAGCGATGAATTGCTTCGTCATCGCAAACGGCTATTTTTAGTAACAATTTCCGTCAACACCTTTACAAAAACCTCTCAAGTACTTGTGAAACTTCATATTAAAGTCGTCAATACGGTCTCTTGCCAGTTTTATTTCAATTGTATGGTCCAGCATCACTTTTGTTTTGGTTAAACTGGTAACACAGTCTAAATTCACAATATAACTTTTTTGCGGTATTTCAAATTGCGCGGTAGGTAATTGCTCTAATAATTCTTGAAGTGATGCGCCCGTTTCATAAACCTGTTCCTTTGTATGAATCATTCTTTTTCTATGATAAGACTCTATGTAAACAATACTGTTAATAGAAATAAAACAATTTTCATAAGCGCACTTAACTTCTATTTTTCTATTAGACTTCTTAAAATCTTTGATACAGGATACAATAGCTTCATTAAAATTAGACTGCTGTATCGGTTTAATTAAATAACGATGTGCCTTCAAATGATAGCCTTCCGATGCATACTGCTCAAAAGAGGTTGTAATGATAATAGTGGCATCAATTCCTTTTTGCAGCAAACGCTTTCCCACTTCAATGCCATTCATGCCATCTTCCAACTGCACGTCTAAAAATAGAATATCATAAATATTTTCCATTTTCATCAATTCTTTTGAATTGGTGAACTCATCAAGTTCATAATCAATATCATTTGAAATCGCATAGGCATCTAACTTGTCACGAATAATCAATCGATGAATCGCTTCATCGTCACAAACAGCAATTCTTAGCAACATATTTTCAACACCTTTTTCATCATATTGAAACATTTATTATATACTTGATTCAATTTTGATTGCATTTACTTCTATAACTTGAAATAAAACCCAAATATGGATGATTCCTATTATATGTGTAAATGCTTAACATGTCAAAAAAATTAACATCTTTTACCGAAATATAAACAAAAAACACCAAATATATCAAAAAATGTCGTTAAACTATATTTGAAATTGCAGCAGTCTTTTATAACTGCTGCGCAATACAAACATATAATAATATCATATTTTACTATATGTCTGTTAATTCACCAAGACTTTTTGCTTTTAAATATGCATTGATAAAGCCGTCAATATCTCCGTCCATAACCGCGTTTATATTGCCCATTTCATAATTGGTTCTGTGGTCTTTTACAAGTGTATAAGGCATAAATACATAAGAACGAATTTGACTGCCCCAGCCAATTTCTTTTTGCTCGCCTTTGATATCTTCAATTTTATCCAAATGTTCACGCTCTTTGATTTCCATTAATTTAGAAATAAGCATTTTCATTGCAGTATCGCGGTTTTGATGCTGGCTGCGTTCTACTTGGCACGCCACAACGATATTGGTTGGTATGTGGGTAATGCGAACCGCCGAAGACGTTTTATTTACCTTTTGACCACCGGCACCGCTGGCACGATAAACATCAATGCGCAAGTCATCCGGATTAATATCCACTTGAATATTGTCATCAATTTCCGGCATAACCTCCAGTGAGGCAAAAGAAGTATGCCGTCTTCCGGAAGAGTCAAACGGAGAAACACGTACCAAACGGTGCACACCCGCTTCACTTTTTAAAAAACCGTATGCGTTGGTTCCTTCTATTAATACAGATGCACTTTTTAAACCGGCCTCTTCTCCGTCCAGGTAATCCAATGTTTTCACTTGGTAACCATGACGCTCACCCCAGCGACAGTACATGCGATATAACATTTCTGCCCAATCCTGCGCTTCCGTTCCGCCCGCACCAGCATGAAATGTCAGTATCGCATTGTTTCCGTCGTACTCTCCTTGCAACAAAGTAGAAAGTCTCTGTACTTCCAGCTCAGACTTAAACTGTTCAAATTCCGCCTGTGCTTCTTCCAATATAGAAACATCTTCAGCCTCATTTCCCAATTCTATTAATGTTTGAATATCATCAAACTTTTGTTTTAAAGCATTATATTTTGATACCTTATTTTTTAAAGTACTTGTACGCTGTAATATTTTTTGCGAATGACTCATGTCATTCCAAAATTCCGGCTCTGCTGCCTGAGCTTCCAATTTCTCAATTTCTTCTCCTGCCGCTTTTAAATCCAGAGCTTCTTCTAAATCAGACAAAGCCGGTTTTAATTCATCCAAAGCCAATTTTAATTCTTCAAATTGAAGCATTCCTATCATCCCTTTATTTCATCTCAAATAACTACATTGTAATAAATCAATTTATCTGTTTGAATTTCAAAAAATTTCCTAAATTAGTAACTGTTATATTATAGTAGAATTGCCTTAGAAAGTAAAGTATATTCCAGGGATAATATATGATTCAAAGGAAATTTGAATCAAAACATTGCAGTTTGTAAAATAATTAGGTACAATAAGAAAGAAAATGAACAATAGGTATGGTACAAATTTGCTTGATTTGTACCATAGATATATTCAGAAAGGCATGGTATCTATTATGTCAAAATATACGGGTTTAGAATGTCCTGTCTGCAAAAATACATTCAAAGATGATGACGACATTGTGGTCTGCCCCGAGTGCGGTGCACCGTATCACAGAACGTGCTACCAAAAAGAAGGCCACTGTATTTATGAGGATAAACATGGCACTGACCAAGCTTGGCAAGCAGAAGAACGTGCACATCAGGAGGCGGGAGATAAAAAATGTCCTCGCTGTGGTACCGTGAATCCTTCCGATTCCTTATTCTGTTCCAAATGCGGACAATCGCTGAGCTATGACAGCCAAGCGCATGGACAAGCACCGACAGATTCGGAACAGTCTTATACTCCTCCGCCGGGAGCCGGACCGAATGTTGGACCAACAGGTATGCCATATCCCTTTGACCCAATGGGAGGCGTAAATCCCAAAGACCACATTGAAGGTATTGAGGCAGGAGACATGGCAAAGTTTGTACAGGCAAACACGCCATATTATATGGGAAGATTTTTAAATCTTTCTGCTTTTAAACGAGGACGTTTCCATTTTGCTGCTTTTTTATTTGGTGGCGGTTGGTTTTTATACCGTAAACAATATGTGTTGGGTATTATTCTAACAGCATTTCAAATAATTGCATCTGTGGCAGCCGGTTTTCTGCAAACGTATTATACAATTCCTCTTATGAACGAATTGCTGCCAAATGTAAATAATGTTTCCAAATATTATTGGGGATTTATTCAATCTTGGGATGCGCTTGCCGCAAAATCTCCTCTAACGTTATTTTTGGTTATGCTGCCGACTATACTAATTTTACTTCAATTTGTGGAACGAATTTTGTGTGGTATCTTCGCTAATAAACTGTATTTAAAGCATTGTGTAAAAGAAATCAATCAAATTAAAGTCAATACCACAACAACTCAGGAATATGAGACACAATTAAAACAAAGAGGCGGTGTTAGCACAACACTTGCATTTTCTCTCATGATTTGTTATGTTATTATTAATTTTATTCCCATGTTTTTTAACGTTTAAATGTTCAGAGAGATGGATTACATAAACTAAGGAGTTGACATCATTGAAAGTAAGAAAGGCCGTTATCCCTGCTGCTGGGCTGGGAACACGCGTACTGCCTGCTACAAAGGCAATGCCGAAAGAAATGCTGACTATTGTAGACAAACCGGCAATTCAATACATTGTGGAAGAAGCGGTAAAGTCCGGCATTACAGATATTTTAATTATTACCAACAGAGGTAAAGATGTAATTGAGGATCATTTTGACCGTGTGCCGGAATTGGAAGAACGTCTTTTGGCAGGAGGGGATTCCAAAAAAGCCATGTTGGATGAAGTAGTGGATATTTCTCGTTTGGCTAACATTTATTTCGTCCGCCAAAAAGAAACCAAAGGACTTGGCCATGCAGTAAACTGCGCCCGTTCTTTCGTAGGCAACGAGCCTTTTGCAGTTTTGTATGGCGACGATGTTATTATTGGAGAGGATCCTGCTTGCGGACAACTCATTCGTGCTTATGAAGAATTTGGTCGCGGCGTACTGGGTGTAAACCAAGTCTCTGCGGAAGCAATCACCAAATACAGTTCTTTAAAAGTAGACCCCATTCGTGATAATTATTTTCTATGCACTGATATGATAGAAAAACCAACCCCTGACAAAATTATGTCTTTATACTCTATTTTAGGCCGCTGTGTACTTCCGCCTGAGATATTTGATATTTTAGACCAAACACAACCGGGGGCCGGAGGCGAAATTCAGCTGACAGACGCTATGTGTGAACTGGCACGCCGTGACGGCATGACTGCAGTTGAATTTACAGGAAAACGCTATGACATGGGCAATAAGTTGGGAATTATGCAGGCAAATGTTGAGCTTGCTCTGCAACATAAAGATATTGGCGCTGATTTCAAACAGTATTTACAAGAATTGACAAAAACTCTTTCATAAAAGATTGACAACGCAGTGATGGATATGATATAATCACTGCGTTATTCTTTTATATATCATGAAAAATAACAATCCTTACTCTGCCATAGGCAGGGTCTAAAGTCCAAAAGGAGGTGCAATACAATGCCAAATCTAACAAATTCTTATGAAACTGTCATCATCCTATCCAACAATCTAGGTGATGAAGCAATTGCTGCAACAATTGAAAAGTTTAAAAAGTTAATTGCAGACAATGGTGAAGTTGAATCTGTTGAAGATTGGGGTAAACGTAAGTTTGCTTACCCAATTCAAAAACAAAACGAAGGTCACTATACACTGATTAACTTCAAAAGCTCCCCTGAATTTACAGCTGAGCTTGACAGAATTTACAATATTACTGACGGAGTACTTCGTTCTCTTATTGTGAAAAAAGAAGTAAAACCTGCTAAAGCAAAAAAAGCTCCAAAACAATTTGAAGCTGCTAAAGCAGAATAATTGCTGAGGAGGAAAGTGATTCATTATGTTAAACGTTGCAATATTAATGGGCCGTTTAGTTGCTGACCCTGAAATTCGCCATACACCAAATGACATTGCGGTAACAAGCTTTACCATCGCTGTTGACCGCTCTTATGTAAAATCCGGTGCAGAACGTCAAGCGGATTTTATCGATATTGTTGCATGGCGTGCAACTGCAGAGTTTGTATGTAAATATTTTCGCAAGGGTCAAATGATTGCTGTTCAAGGATCGATTCAAACCAGATCTTACACAGACAAAGACGGCAATAAACGAAAAGCTTTTGAAATTGTAGCGGATAATGTACACTTTGCTGATTCCAAACGTGATACTTCCGCACCTGCAATGGGTGGTGGTATGTATCAGCAACCTACAGCACGTCCTGAAGTAACAAGTGCTCCCGCACCGGCTTATACCAGCGGTGATACCGGAGACTTTGAAGAAATTTTGAATGACGATGATTTGCCATTCTAAATTTTAAAATTCTGAAAATCAAATGTAAAAGGAGGCTTTACCATGTCTGAAAAAAATGAAAGACCGGAAAGAGACAACCGTCGCGGCGGCGCACGTAAAGGCCGTAAAAAAGTTTGCAGCTTCTGTGTTGATAAAGTAGACTGCATCGATTATAAAGATGTTGCAAAACTTCGCCGTTTTATTTCTGAGAGAGCAAAAATTCTTCCTCGCAGAGTAACAGGCACATGCGCACATCACCAACGCGAGTTGACAGTTGCAATTAAACGTGCACGTATCATTTCATTGCTGCCATTCAGCAGTGACTGATTCTAAATAGAGACATAGGTCAATGCAGTAAATGCTGTATTGACCTTTTTGTTTTTTACACTGAAACGTAGTATAATAACTTGTAATAAAAATCAAAGGAGGTTATCCGTTGCGTATTGATTTTCATACTCATGTTTTTCCTGATAAATTAGCTGAAAAAGCACTTACTTCCATATCAGAACATACAGGCGCCCCCTACTTTACCAATGGAACTGTAGCAGATACAGATAAAAAATTAAAAGAATGGAACGTGGATAGTTCTGTTGCACTACATATTGCGACCAATCCCAAACAACAGTATAATGTGAATACTTGGGCAGCCGAAATTCAAACAGAAAAACGTTTCTGCTTTGGCTCCGTACATCCGGATGCACCGGACGCTTTATCCGAGCTGGAACGAATCAAAACTCTGGGACTGTACGGAGTAAAACTTCACCCGTACTTTCAATCATTCAATATAGACGATAAAAAGATGTTCCCTATCTATGACTGCATTTCTTCTCTAAAACTTCCTCTGCTTCTACATGTTGGATTTGACCCTTCTTATCCAGGGGCCACAGAAGGCGTTCCACAGCGTTTGATTACAGTATTGGAAAATTTCCCTCACTTAACAATGATAGCTGCTCATATGGGCGGCCTGGGCTGTTATCAAGAAGCGCAAACGTATCTTTTGGGAAAACCAATCTATATTGATACAGCAATTGCTTCTCAATTTTTAACGCCTGAATTGTTTCACCAAATGGTATCAAAACATGATTCACAGCGTATTTTGTTTGGCAGCGACTGTCCTTGGAGTTCATCTCTGACCGAAGCCCAATTGATTGAACAGAGTAATCTATCCTCGGAACAATTGGAAAACATATTTTACAAAAACGCGCAGAGAGTACTGCATATACAATAAAAAATAGGTAAGCTGTTATGTATTACAGCTTACCTATTTTTTATGAACCGGAGCTGACAATCAACACAACATGAGCTCCATATTGCAGTTCATTCCCAGCCTGTTGCTCTAGATAACCAATCACATAACCGGATTCTAACATATCCGATTGATAAATATAAGAAACCTCAAAGCCTTGAGCTCTTAATTGTTTTTCCGCTTGTTCATAAGACATTCCCGCTACATTCGGCAATATACGTTTGTATGGTCCCTGGCTGATTTCAACTACAATAGTTCCACCCTTTATCATAGTTTCTCCTGCTTTTGGCGTTTGAGAAATGATATATCCTTCAGGAATTTGGTCACTAAACACATATCGCGATGATATTACTTCGTAATCCAATACTTGTTGTGCTGAACTTGCTTTCACAACAGAATAATTTTCTCCTACCAAGTTAGGAGCTACCATTCTTACTTCTGAAATTTCAGAAGTTTGTGAAGAAAAAACTCTTTCTTGAGAAACATTGCTGTCTGCTTCTATACTGGAGGTTATAAAAACTTCTCCGCTCGATTGATTGAAAGGTGCCCCATTGTTAAAATTAAAGAAAAAGAAAATAAGCAAAGCGATGACCAGCACTACCACAGCGGAAATTAAAATCCATACCCATGCAGGTAGAAACTGTTTTTCTTTCGGCTCTTTTATATGTTCCGACGCTTTTATTTTTCTTAATTCATCTTCTGTCAGTTTTGGTATACTTTGCGTTTCTTCAATCACTGCTGTAATGGTTGGAGATGCTGACAGCTCTGCACGCAAGCGTTCAAAGGTCTGTGTTCTTTTCTGCGGATATACTTGTAATCCATTGGCCAATGAAGTTACAACATGCGGCGGCAGTTCTTTTAATATCCCTGTTGGAATCAGCAATCGCGCATCTTCTTTTCTTTTAATCGCTTTTTCGGGTAAAGTTCCTGTCAAAGCATAAAATAAAGATGCAGTAAAACCATATACATCTGTTGCTTCATGAAATGTTTCCGTTTGACCGTATTGTTCCAATGCTGCACAGCCATCCACCAAATCGGCCGGCAATCTGCCTCCTTCACGGCGGACTGCTTCAATGCAGAAATCTCCCAATTTCATTTTTCCATTTTCCATGATGCTGAGAGAATCCAATGAAATACCGTAATGTCCAATTCCATTTTCATGCAATGCACTTAAAGCGGAAAGTACTGGCATAAATAACTTTCTGGCAGCGTTCCAATCTAAATGGCCGCCGCTTTTTTCGATAAAATACCGTAAAGAAACCTGTTCATCCCAATCGGAAATGGTATACGCTGTACCATTTTCTTCAAAGATATCATAAATGTGATCTACTGCCGTTAAATCGCGCATATGCGCAATGGTGCGTGAATAGGATAAAAATTGCCTCATATAGTCACAGTACAAATCATAACAGGCCTGATTTGTCACACTATCCAGGCCGTTAATGTCCCTTTGACATAATGTTTTGGGAAAATATTCCCGAATCGCAATTTTATTCTTCAGCACTTTATCGTAACCAATATAAGTAAATCCTTGACTACCGTGCTTTTTTGCCCGCCCCACAAGATATCTTCCTTGCAGCAGTGTTTCATAAGGTAAAGCAAGAGGCAATTGAGGTTCGTCTACAAGATGTCCGCATTTTAAGCATGTATGGTCCTCAAACAACGGTTCCATACAATTCATACATCTTCTCTCTTCCGTTTTCATGCCTATCACCTCCCCTATCAAGCATTTGTTTACACAAGATTACGCATCCAACGGATTCTCCCAGTTGTGCCATACATTTTGTACATCGTCATTGTCTTCCAGAGAATCCAACAATTTTTGCATTTTGACTGCAATTTCGTCATCGGTTATTTCCGTATAAGTGCTTGGTACCATTTCAACTTCTGCGGATATAAATTCATATCCTTTATTGGTCAGCGCATCTAAAACGGCGCTGAAATCTTCAGGAGCTGTTTCTATTACAAATACATCTCCATCTGTCTGAAAATCAGAAGCTCCTGCTTCCAGACTGTCCTCCATGACCGTATCTTCGTTTCGTCCTTCTTTATCTACAATCAGCATTCCTTTTTGCTCAAACATAAAAGAAACACAGCCAACAGTCCCCAAATTACCGCCGGATTTATCAAAGTAATGACGTACATCACCTGCGGTACGATTTCTGTTATCTGTCAGTGCTTCCACAATAACAGCAACACCACAAGGGCCATAACCTTCATATACAATGCTTTCAAATTTTTCACCGTCAGTTTCACCGGCAGCTTTTTTAATAATGCGTTCTATATTATCATTTGGTACATTACAGGCTTTTGCTTTTGCAATGCAATCTTTTAATTTTGAGTTGGAGTTGGGATCCGGCCCGCCTCCTTCTTTTACTGCTACCGCCAATTCTCTGCCGATTTTGGTAAAGATTTTTGCTTTGGCTCCGTCAGTTTTTTCTTTTTTTCTTTTGATATTATTCCATTTAGAATGTCCTGCCATAATGACTTTCCTCCTGCAAATTTGTCACCACACATCATATCATAAAACCGGTATATTGGCAAGCAATAATCGTTTGACCGCATTTTGCAGTTCCTTGGTATTCAGCGGTTTTCGGTCAGTATTCCCTGCTGAAACGGTTCCGATTAATTTTGTATTCATAACAGAAAATGTCAGCTGTAATTGCTGCTGCATCATTTCCACACCGCGTTTGTCATCTGAACCGTAAACAGACAATAAAAATGCCTTTTTGGGCTTTTCAAAGGGATGTTTGATATGACGTGAAATATACGCTTCGTAATATTGCTGTGTTCTGTCAAACACAGCTTTTAAAGGCGCGGGAAAACTAAGACCGTATACAGGCGTCGCCACAACCACCACATCTGCATTGCGATACAATGTGTCAAACAATTGATAATCAGGAATGCTGCATCCCTCTTTTTGTCGACAAAAACCACAAGCAGTACACGGTGCCATATTTTCTTGATATGCATGGAATGTATAAATGTTTGTATTCGGATAAACATTCTCCCATTCCTGTATAAATATTTTTAATAACTCTTTGGTAAAACCACGTTCTCTTGGAGAACCATATAATACGAGCATGTTTTTTTCCATCATTAAAGTTCCTTATCATTTCTTATTTGTATGCTTTTGATTATCAAAATACATAAATACAGCGTTTGATGTCCTATCATTATTTTCTTTCATATATCATCTGTTTATCATATCGCATTCATCTTTTGCCTCTTTCTTATACTCTTGAAATCTTGTAATCCATTTTTCAGTCGGGAAACACGCCTCAATTTTATCGGGGTCCCTTATATTTCTAAATAAAAGCAATTCATTGTCTTCGTTCTGCAACGATTTTCTAACCTTGATTGCAGATTGTACTGTTTCTATATAATTTTTTTCTATTGTATCATAAAATTCTATGTTTATTTTAGCTATCGCACATTCTAAATGTCTTAATGACTCTGTATAAACCATGTGTGCATGGTCGTTATACTTTTCATTTATTTCTTTTATAATATCATCTCCTCCTATCCTTTTAAATTTTTCCATATCAAAATGTGGAGTATGATATATTTGTTCAATATCAAAATTACATTTTAAATTTTCCGAATCAACAGAAACAATCAAATGTCCATGTTGACTGAAATTTCTCAAAAATTGAAGCAGTCTGTAATAAAAATGTTCATCATAATATTTACTGCATAAATCCGGAAAACCAAATCTTTTGTAAAATTCTCGTTGTGATTCTACAAGAGTATGAAACGAACTTAAAAAACTGATTGTTAGAGCATTTATGGCTATTCTATCATCAAAATGATAATTACGAATTACTTTATATTTATCGTTATAATAGAAAGTATAATGATTTTGTAATAAGGCTCTATTAAAAAGATATATCTTATAAAGTTGATTTCTTTCTTCCAAATATCTGGTTATTTCTATAAATGTTTCAATACTTTCTTGTTGCTCATCGTTCAACTCTACTATGCGTTTCAATATTTCTGTTTCATCAAATGAAAAAATATGTGTTTCGGTATCCATCCTATATCTCCAATATATTTTAAATCTGATTTATGTTTCTTACAAATAACAAAAAATCCGAACTCTTTCTTCCATCATAAAAAATGGATCTGAGTTCGGATTTTTGAATATGGTACCGGTGGCCGGACTTGAACCGGCACGGGTCGCCCCAACGGATTTTGAGTCCGTCACGTCTGCCAATTCCATCACACCGGCTTAACAACGTTTTATATTATAAACGATAAATGAAAAAAATGCAATACCTTTTTTCATTTTCTTTCATCAAAATACAAATCTATTTTAATGATTTTATATTCAAAGGACATATAGGTATAAATCTTGACAACTGTAATATACTATTATATACTGTTTATCAAAAGGAGGCTAAAAAATGAATATCATCATTAATCATTCATTCATGGTACCTATTTATGAACAGATTGTCGACCAAATTAAAACTCTCATCCGTAAAGGTGAATTAAAAGAAAATGATTCTTTGCCTTCTGTCCGCACGTTATCCAAAACATTAAAAATCAGTGCTTTAACTGTGAAAAAGGCGTACGATACTTTAGAAGCAGAAGGATTTGCAGTAACCATTCATGGTAAGGGAACTTATATTGCATCTGCAAATACAGAACTTTTACTTGAAGAACAAAAAAAGGAAATGGAACACGATTTAGAGATAGCCATTCAAAAAGGCAGAAGATGCGGCATCAGTGATGAAGATATGAAACACTTATTTGAATTACTTTTGGAGGGTTAATATATGTTAAAGATGGAACATGTAAGAAAAAACTATGAGTCTTTTTCATTAAATTGCTCATTAGAAGTGAAATCCGGCTACGTGACAGGCTTAATCGGAAAAAACGGTGCAGGAAAAAGTACAATCTTTAAGATGATATTAGGGCTCATTGCAAAAGACAGTGGAACAATCCAACTGTTTGATAAAGAGATACAGACTTTGAATGACAAAGAAAAACAGCAGTTGGGTGTAGTTTTGTCCGATTCCGGTTTCAGCGGTTACTTAACCATTCATGATATCATTCCTATTTTAGATCACCTCTATGAGCATTTTGATAAATCTTTCTTTGTAAAACAAATACAGAGATTTGGATTGCCGCAGAATCAAAAAATCAAAGAATTTTCAACGGGCATGAAGGCAAAGCTAAAAATTTTAACTGCCGTTTCTCATCAAGCCAAACTTTTGTTATTGGATGAACCTACTGCCGGTCTGGATGTGACTGCCAGAGATGAATTATTGGATATGCTGAGAGAATTCATGGAACAGGATGAATCACGTTCTATTTTAATCAGCTCCCATATTTCAACAGACTTAGAAACCCTGTGTGACGACCTTTATATGATTGATGAAGGAAAGATTATCTTTCATGAAGATACAGATGTATTGTTAAGCGATTACGCCTTGCTTAAAGCAACCCCGCAGCAATACACAAATATGGATAAACAATATATTTTAAAATGTAAAAAAGAAAACTACGGATATCGTTGCCTGACCAATCAAAAACAATACTACCTGGAGAATGAGCCGAATATCGCTATTGAAAATGGGACCATCGATGAAGTCATCACAATGATGAGTGGAGGTGCAGAAATATGAAAGGATTATTGATAAAAGATTTCAAATTGCTGAAAGTACAAAAAAATTTCTTTTTGCTCATTTTATGCATTGCAATCGGAATAGAGATTTTCACCAACAGTACATCATCTTCTTTCATCATCGACTTCTTATCATTCGTCGCCACATTATTTACGCTCAGCTCAATTAGCTACGATGAATTTGATAACGGCAATGCTTTCCTCTTCTCCTTGCCTATTACACGAAAAAGTTATGTAATTGAAAAATATGGATTTGGCATGATACTGGGAAGCAGCTTTTGGGCATTTGGAACACTGATTGTGATTCTGAAAGAAGTAATCACACATAAATATGTATCAATAGACACCGTAATAGCAGCTTTTATCATTTTACCTATTGTATTTGCAGTTTTAGCGGTTATGTTACCGTTTCAATTAAAGTTTGGCGGAGAAAAAGGACGAATTGCAATCATCTGTACTTTAGTCATCGTATTTCTGATAGGTATTGTCATAACAAAAGTAGCAAATGCATTCAATATCAATTTGAGTTTTCTCTTCCATGAAATAGCCACCCTCAACAGCATAATTCTCATACTTGTCATAATTGGTATCACCTTTTTCATGTTATTTGTCTCTTATCGTATTAGCTTATCCATTATGAAGAAAAAAGAATTCTAAGAACGATGCAACCTTTATTACTCCAATGTCATAAAAAAGTGATAGTGAAACAACAAAAGCATCAGGACAACTAACTGAAAAACATATAAAAAGCAATTCACATAAAATAAAAGCAAGCTGCAAATTTGCAGCTTGCTTTTATTTATATAATATAACAACCCAGCAATAACAGCAAAGCAAATATGAAAAGGAAGCCTTTCCATATTCTAAATTTTGGCTGTTAAGAGAATGTTTTCACGTTGTGTCTATGAGAAATCGAATAGCATTTTTTATATCATAAGGTTATCTGATAACACCAAGAATCATATTATTTAGATAATCTGATATAGTGGTTGGCTTCTCTTAACATATGGTCGGCAAACAACGGAAGAATGACGGAAGGAATGTAAAATTGAGGTGCGGTTCCTGTGATTTCCGGCTCACTTTCAATGTTTTTCATAGTACAGGCAGCTTTTTGATCCAATTCGTCCAGCATTTTTTGATAAGATGCTGCAAATGTACTGCAAGATTGAATCAATTCGTTATTTGCTGAATTTAAAATTGCTCTCACATATTGTGTATGTTCCAATACGGAATGATCCCAGAACAAATCTACTTGTGTCATATCGTCACAGGAGAATTCTTCTTCATTATCAAAATTAATAATGTAGCTTCTGTAGCTTTGTGCCTCATGTACAAGATGCTTTACAAAATTAGGGTAGCTGGTAGAAAAAATACTGCTTGCCATTAATTCTTTTAAAATATTTTCTTCAAAATCAATGATACCGTCAAGAATACGAATTGCAGAACGATTCAGCAGCAATACTTGATTTGCCAATTTAGGGCTTATGTATGCATTATCTTCTCCTTGCATATCCTCTTCCATTGCTGTGATAGCACGGTCAATAGAAATACCTGTAAAACGCTGTACTTCTCTTTCTGCACTTTGGGTATACTCTGTTACCAATTCAGCAGATTGAATGATATCTTTTGACAGTACGCCATGACTTAGTTTCACGGCCTGATTTAAGATTTTTTCAAACTGTACTTTATAACGGTCTGCTTCTTTTGCAATATGTTGATTCATACCTGCAAAGCTAACTTCCAGAAAAATAGCGTGCTCTTTCATCATTCTGGAAAAGAATAAGTGGTGCTCCAAAGATAATACTACACTGTTGCGGTTTGTAACCATAAAGATCAACCTCCAAAAGTTCATTTGTCTAAGTATACGAACCGTACAAAATTTTATGCATTCCACTGGTAATGATGCATAAATACATGTAAGAGAATACGACACAACACATCTATTATCTACCTTTTTTATATGCACTGTTTTAAAATTTATCATACTTTTCCGTTTGTATTGAACAAAGAAGCGTTCTGTGTACATAAAAAACCTGTCATATTTATAAAATTTTACGATATCTGATTTATACAAATCGTACCGTGAATTTTCATCTATTCCATACAAATTTGGTTGCGTATTTGACAAAAAATATAAAATACTGGCAAAACAAATAAAAGCATACACAACTACCGTTTTGGATAATTGTGTATACTTTCTTATCATGAGATAGGAACAAAGTCTCCGCGTTCCGCCGCTAAATGATACCCTATGGAATTCATTCTTCCTTCCAAACAGTTCCTGCACTCGGCAGCTTCGTCTCCCGTACAAATTTTATTGTCATACAGCATATATTTTTCTCTCACATCCAACGGCGAAAGATTCGGCATAACCACGTTTGCTCCTGCCAAAATTCCCAACTCACGTCCTTTTGGATGAATGGTTCCCAAAGCAGTGGTTGACGGCAAAAGTACATTTGGAATCATCAAACGCAAAATACCAATCAAAAACAGCGTCATTTCCAACGTACCTGCTGTTTCATTCGCAAATGGCGTGTCATGATGAGGAATAAACGGACCGATTCCCACCATCTGAGGAGAGAATTCTTTGATAAATAATAAATCACTAACCAAATCTTCTTTGGTCTGATTGGGAGAGCCCACCATAAATCCGGTACCTACCTGGTAGCCTATTTCCTTCAGATTGTTTAAACAAGCGATACGGTGTTCCAAAGACAAATTCTTTGGATGCAATGTACGGTAATGTTCTGCGTTTGCTGTTTCGTGGCGGAGCAAATAACGGTCGGCTCCCGCTTGATACAGACGGGTATAAGAATCATAACTGCGTTCTCCCAAAGACAGTGTAATGGCACAATCGGGATACTGCTGTTTGATACTTTGGATTAAATCAACCAAAAACTCATCTGTAAATTGTCCGTCTTCTCCTCCTTGCAGTACAAACGTGCGAAATCCCAACGGATAGCCTACTTTGCAGCAAGACAATACCTGCTCTTTTGTCAGACGGTAACGGTCTATATTCTGGTTGCTCCTGCGGATGCCACAATAATAGCAATCATTTTTGCAGTAGTTTGTCAGTTCAATCAATCCTCTGGTATACACTTTGTGGTCAAAATGTTCCTTTTGACGTATACGGGCTTTTTCAAACAAATAACTGCTGTTTTCTTCATCTATGTGTTCCAGTAATTGAAGCAGCTGCTCGCCGCTTAAGATTCCTGTTTCAAATAATTGGTCAATCCATTGTTTCATGGCTTCTGCACCACTTTCTTTGCACCATTTGCAAATTATTTTAATATACCATACGCTTCAATTAACTGCTGCATTGTTTTTCCTTCCTGCTCTCTGTTTAAAATACGACGGGCAGGATTCATCATTGTTTGTGCTCGTTCAAACAACGGTTCCAAATAACATTCTTCATTCAAATTACGCTGGATTAATCCTTGTTTTGCCAGTTCCAAAACTTTTAAAGTAAGCGCTTGCACCGCTTGCTGATTCAACTCTTTCGGAAATTCCAACTCAATCAACATTTTTCTTAATTCGGAAGGCGAGTATCCTTGTTTATATACGCTTCTGTCTTGATACAACAATGTTTCCAACTCATTCAATTTTTCTTGCAGACCGACATGGAATGCCGCTACGCACATGCATTCACTGACAGGCTGACAACATGCACTGCGATATTCTATGGTTCCTCTAAAGGTTAAGTCCTCAAATTTATAGCTTCTTAAATACTCCAAGTCAGAAGGTTCCGGATGAAAGACGTACGGTATAAAATGGTCACCGTTGAAAATCATACCTTCAACAGACTCCAATTGGAAAAACTGTTCTGCGGGAATTGGAGTAAAATAAATATATTTTCCGTCTCTTGCCACATTGAACAGCGAGGTGCGCTTAATATATTCCACCAATTCTTCAATATCTGTCAATTCAATCTCGAACATACCAACATTATGAGGATTATAACCATACATACTGGAATCCCAGAAGCGGTCACGCGCACTGACCAAATTAAACTCCGGATCTAATAACAAAGAATTGGAAAACAAAACAGCTTTTATGGGTTCCAAACGATTCATTGTATTGATGGTACGAATCAAATTTTCTTCCGACACATCCAACTGAACTTGAGAAGCGCAGGAATAAGAACCAAAGTTGGGTCTGGAGTGAAATGCCTTAAATCGTGGATGCTCCACATAAGACTCCAAATGATGCTGAATCATACGGTATCTTTGCCCAGGCAACGCATTGTTATCATTATAAATGCCATAGGGGCTTACTCCCATACCTGTCATGCGATAATGATATTTATCAAGCTCTTTTTCCAGGAATTGATAGTATGTTTTGAAACGTTCATATGCGATATGCAAATTAGATACGGTACCCATGGAAAATTCTACATTGCAGTAAGAATAATCAAATGAGATGGTATCCCCTGTTTCTTGATTGGACAAACAATAAATATCGCCGTTATCATCGCGTTTTTCTATTTTTAAATCAAATGCTTCTCTCAAAGCCAATACTACTTTTTGAATGACGCTGAAATCAATTTTTTCTTGACTCATATTCAAAATTGGAATTTCAAATTCAATCCCAATCATATAGCCTTTTTTATGCTTGGTCGGTACAATATATTTTTCGTAAATTGCTTTGTCTATATCAAATTGCTTCATCATACATCACCTTTCTGCATATATGCAGTATTCATACGTATTATGATAGTAACATAAAATTCTATGTTTGCATATTACCATTATCATATGTGCAAAAATTATTTTAAACCAAATATTTTGTGATTTTTCATTCAAATGGAACTCTAATAAATACCTACTAAATCAGTACTGTTTAAATTTTATCTGCAACCATTCTGTTTGTCAAGTAATGATAGATTTTCTTTCAAAAACTTTCATTGATTCACCGGTAATAACCGCCTATTTGCACAATATACATTGATAAATTCAGATAAGTTGCCTAATACAAGCTGTGAAAACAACATAATTCCAATGGAATTTGTGTATACATTGTATAGCACCGGGTAAATACGATTCGGAAACAAAACAACGAAAAAAGAATCTCGGGTACACTCGGGATTCTTTCTTTTTCAAAACGCGTATCTCAAATCAGCCATGAATAAAACTTACGTAATACAGGAGGGACGGTATGGCATCCATTTCCATAACAGAAACAGTACTGAGAGACGGCAACCAGTCTTTCATGGCAACCCGAATGCCTCTAAAATCATTTGAGTCTATATTAAGTACTATGGACAAAGCCGGATATGGCTCCATAGAATGCTGGGGCGGCGCTACATTTGATTCCTGTTTGCGTTACTTAAATGAAGACCCGTGGGAACGACTCAGAATCATACGCAATCGCATGCCCAATTCTAAATTGCAAATGCTGCTGCGAGGAAGAAATCTGCTGGGATATCAACCATATTCCGATGAAATCATCCGTAACTTTATTCGTTGCTGTGTCAAAAACGGAATTGACATCATACGTATCTTTGATGCTCTCAATGATATTGAAAATATCAAAGTGGCAGTAGACGAAACCATATGCCAAGGCGCACACGCATCGGGAGCAATTTGTTACACCATAAGTCCTGTACATACACTTGACAGCTATATCACACTTGCAAAGCAAATGGAAGCATTGGGCGTTCATTCCATTTGCATTAAGGATATGGCAGGAATTTTAAGCCCACAACAAGCATTTGATCTGGTTACCGCTCTAAAGAAAACCGTAAACCTTCCTATTGTTTTACATACACACTGCACAACAGGGCTTGCTTTTATGACCTGTATGAAAGCCGTTGAAGCTGGCGTCGATGTGATTGATACTGCCATATCCAGCTTTTCCGGAGGAAGTTCGCAGCCTGCTACAGAAACGCTTGTTTATGCCTTAGAGGAATTGGGAATTCATACGGGAATTGACCAATCATTATTAAAAAAAATCAATGAACATTTTACTTCCGTTCGTCAGGAAGCTCTCACGGACGGGGTATTGAATCCCATTGTACTGACAACGGATACCAACGCATTGCTTTATCAAATTCCAGGAGGTATGCTCTCTAATTTGATTTCCCAATTAAAAACACAGCATGCAGAACATCGTTTCTATGAAGTACTTCAGGAAGTACCAAAAGTGCGAAAAGATTTAGGTTATCCTCCTTTGGTAACGCCCATGAGTCAAATGATTGGAGCACAGGCGGTCACTAACATTTTAACAGGGAGTCGTTATCACATCATCGGAAAAGAAATTTGTGCATACGTAAACGGAGCATACGGCACAGCGCCCGGAAACATAGATGCAACATTAAAAAACTTAGTGCAAGAAAAACAACAAGCATCGAATACCATATCGGAACTGCCGAAAAGCATGTCCGCTGCAGCAAAGGAGCTGGGAGAGTTGGCCGAAAAAGAAGAAGATATTTTATCTTATCTTGCATTTCCGCAGACAGCTGTTTCTTATTTGAAAAATCGAAAAAAGGAAAAAGAACATTGCTGCCCTTATATGATTACACAACTGTCTGAATAAGGAGGTCGCTTTATGAATGTGGTAGATTGTATTATTCTTGCAGGGATTGGCATTTTAACCGTATTTGCCATATTGTTTGCATTAAGCATATTGATTCGATTGATTAGCTTTACCGTACATCTGCAAACGCCCTGGAAAAAACACGCCAAAGTTTCTCTGTCAGGACACGGAAGCATACCGCTTCCCTCCACGCCTAACACTTCATGTGGGCTTTGCAAGCAATATCAGGTAGATGACCGTACCGCCGCAATGGTTATGGCAATTGTTGCGGACGAAATGAAACTGCCTTTAAATGAAATTACCTTTATTTCCATAAGAGAAGTACGGCCACGGGAGGAGAATGAAATATGAAATATTTAGTTTCTCTCAACGGAAAACAATATGAAGTAATTGTAGAACATCACACTGCAAATGTTACAAATGTGACCTCCTTTGTATCTGAACAGTCTCAAAAGGAGCCGTCCATAGAAAACAAACAAACCGATGATTTTCCTTTATCCGGGACACTTCCTGCAAACAGCACTGCTGTAAAGGCTCCTTTGCCGGGAACCATTACAAAATTGAATGTGAAAAATGGTCAAAATATAAAACACGGAGAAATAATATGCATTTTGGAGGCCATGAAAATGGAAAATGAAATTATTGCTCCCGCCGACGGCACAATCATAAAAACAGAAGTGCAGCAAGGTTCAGCCGTGCAAACGGATGATATCCTTGTTGTAATCGGTTAAGGGAGGGTTTGCATGTCTTTTACCAACACAATGGTAAACTTATGGAACAACATGGGATTTACCACATTTACGTGGCAGCAAGGCGTTATGATTGGCATTTCTCTCATTCTGTTGTTTCTGGCAATTGGAAAAAAATTTGAACCATTTTTATTGCTCCCCATTGCATTTGGCATGTTATTGGTAAATTTACCATTGACAGGACTGACGCAAGAAGGCGGTTTGTTTTACTATCTTTCTTTCGGCGTCAATACCAGCATTTATCCTTGTTTGATTTTTCTTGGAATCGGCGCTATGACCGATTTCGGTCCTTTGCTTGCCAATCCTTCCTGTTTGTTATTAGGCGCTGCCTCTCAGTTAGGTGTTTATGTTACATTTATTGTTGCTTGCTTTGCCGGATTTACGCCGCAAGAAGCTGCCGCTATCGGTATCATTGGGGGAGCCGACGGCCCTGTAACCATTTATTTGACTGCCACACTGGCCAATCACTTGTTGCCCATGATAGCTGTAGCCGCATATTCCTATATGGCTTTGGTGCCATTGATACAGCCACCTTTAATTCATCTGCTCACCACGAAAAAGGAACGCTCCATTGAGATGCATCAATTGCGTGTTGTCACAAGAAAAGAAAAAATCATATTCCCCATTGTTGTGATTCTGTTTACCTGTCTGCTTTTTCCTTCCATTGCACCATTGCTGGGCATGTTTATGTTAGGAAATCTGCTTCGGGAAAGCGGTGTCACCAATCGTTTGTCTGACACAGCACAAAATTCTATGATGAATATGTTCACACTATTGTTAGGGATTTCTATCGGTTCCAGAACTGCCGGAAATGAATTTATGCAGATTGACACGCTGATTATCTTAGGATTGGGATTGCTGGCATTTTGTATCAGCACCATAGGAGGATTGCTGTTTGGCAAACTAATGTGTGTGATTACCAAAGGAAAAATCAATCCGTTAATCGGTTCCGCAGGTGTTGCGGCTGTTCCTATGGCGGCCCGCATTTCTCAAGTAGAGGGTCGTAAGGTAAATCCATCTAATTTTTTGTTAATGCATGCTATGGGACCAAACGTTGCGGGAGTCATTGGCTCTTCTGTTGCGGCAGGATTTTTGCTTTCAATCTTTGGCGTTTTTTAGAAAAGAAATCATCGCCCGACCTAGCAACCGGAACAAATTCCATTCAGATGTTATCATCCATGTTTCTTTTATGGTGCACCGCATTCTATCTCCATTTTGGGTATGGATAGCTGGAGCAAAAAGTAAATCCTTAACTTTCTATAAGATGATTTTCCGTCTTCAGGTCACTGTGCCTCTACTCCTATTTATTCACCTAGTTATTAAAATAACGGTTTGAGTTCTTTTATAGACATAGCAGATACCCTATACCACAAAAGCAAAAGCAGACACGCTAATATCACGTGTCTGCTTTTTATTTTTTACCTATTTTCTTCAACAGCGCTTCAATATAAGGCGCTCCCATTTCTTCAAAGAATTCTTTTTGGTGATCTGTTCCTTCATAGACACGAATACCGTCTCTATATACCAGTAACCTGTTTAACGGCAATTGCTGCCACGGCTGTCTGTCATTTACGGGAACTGTCATAAAGCTGCAAGTATTCCCTTCCTGCGCATAAAACAAAGTTCCTTTCATATTGGTATGCACATACATCTGTTCCGTATCATAAAAAATCAGATTCATCTTATTGCCTTGCACCAAATGCGTAATTCTTTCTTCAATAATCGGAATACGCTCTTCTTTTGTCAGCGGACGTCCTTTTTCTTTTATCGCTCGATTGATTGCGTCAAGAATAAAATAAAAAACAGCTTCGCTGTCTGTATCTCCCCTGCACAAGTGCTGATAAGGTTCCAACATACTGTCTTGAAAAGCTGTGCCGTTATGCATAAACGTCCATATACGACCACTGTAATCTGCGTGACGAAACGGATGACAGTTGATAGAACTCATAACACCTACCGTGGCAAGGCGAATATGCACCATGGCACTGGTACACCATAAATCTTTTTGCAAATAAGCACAGTACTTGGTATCATCCAATGCTCTGAGAGGGCTTCGATAAACAATCGCGGCATTTCTCTGCCAAAAGGACAATCCCCAACCATCCGGATGGTCAATGCTATGTTGATAAAATAAATCACAATTCGGTTTAATATTAACGGTATCTCTGCTGTTTACTGCATACAGTTCACACATAACAGCACCTCCTTTCTATTGAATCATAATAGCTTGTCTCTGTTTCAGACTATGCATTTTTCATTATAAATGCCACTAAAAAGCCGGAATAGTAACAAACAGAGGAAAAATATAAAATCCAATGACTCCTAAAACAACACTGATACCCGCTCCAATCAGCACATCACGAATAAAATGCAAACCGCAAAGCACTCTGGTAGCACCAACAATGCATGCCATACACAATGTTAAAATACCAAACGGTATATTCACGTATAAACATGCCATGCCAATGATAAATGCACTTGCAGTATGTCTGCTTGGACAAGAATTGCCTTTTGAGTGTTTGGTCAAAGGTTCAATTTGGTACACTTCAAACGGGCGCGGTTTATCCAGAAGAAAACGCAGAATCGTTACCAATATTAAATCAATAACAGGTACTGCAATAAAAAATACAATTTTAGTATCTCTTGTAAACGCTAAAAAAGCAATGAAACATACGTAAATTCCCATTAATAACCACGGGGTTCTCTTACAAAAACGCAGTAATGTTTCTTTCCTAAATTTCGTTTTACAGCAAAATTTCAACATCGCAGCGTATTGTTTTTCACTCATGGATACACCTCTGTTTGAAATGTTTTCATCATATCATATTCTGTTCTGTTTGAAAACAGAAAATAAAGGGAAACATGTAATAAAAAAGCAGTATACCGGTGCCGGCATACCGCTTAATCTATCTTGCGCGCCTTTTGTGTATGAAAATAATAGGAACTGTTTTTTCACCATATAGTTTAATCAAAATTCATAAATTTATGAGCAAAAACTTAATCTACTTCGCCTTTTCATGATTGTGATACCAACCGGATTTCTTGTTACATGATATGTCAAACATATCGAAAGTAATAAAAAGTAGCTAAGATTTATGTTTGGGAAATCCGCGTTTCATAAAATATATCGCGTTATATATTCTGTCATTACTTACCTAATTACCAAAAATGGATAAAACATTTTAATAAGCCGTTGATCTTAAATATCAATGTGATATAACAGATTCCATATAATTATAAATTATTATACATTTTTGTGTTTTTATTGTCAACATAACACGTCGGAACTCTGTCTGCGTGACTGCTACGCAGCAAAAAACGCTGTTCTGAACATCAGAACAGCGTTTTTATTAGCTTAACAAATCTCTACGACTAATATAGGAAGTGTGCAGCAAATGATGTGCTTTTTCACTCAAAGGTTCGCCTAAAAATTCTGCATAAATCTCTTTGATTGCAGGATTTTCATGAGACTTTCTGATTGGAAGCTGTTTATCCAGCTCATAAGCTGCATCCAGTCTGGCCTTTACTTTTTTCCAGCTTCTGACCGGAGTACCGCCGCCGCCTACGCAGCCGCCGGGACAAGCCATTACTTCAATGAAATGATAATCAGCTTTACCTGCTCTTACTTTACGAAGCATTTCGCGTGCATTACTCAAACTGTGAACAACCGCTACTTTTACTTCCAGACCATCAATATCGATGACAGCCTCTTTCAAGCCTTCTACACCACGTACTTCTGTAAAGTCCAGTCTTGGAAGTTCTTTACCTGTAATGACTTCGTACACAGTACGCAACGCAGCTTCCATAACACCGCCTGTAGCGCCAAAAATTTCACCGGCACCGCTTCCAAGGCCAAATGGTGTATCAAACGGAGTTTCTTCCAACTCTTTAAAATTAATACCTGCTGCTTTAATCATATTTGCAAGCTCTACAACAGTTAAGGATATATCAACATCTTGATAGCCACTGTCATGGAACTCAGGTCTTAAGCACTCAAATTTCTTGGCTGTACATGGCATAATAGAAATGCTGCAAATATCTTTTGGATCAACACCGGCTTTTTCAGCATAATACGTTTTGATGACTGCACCAAACATTTGCTGCGGAGATTTTGCGGAAGACAAGTGATCTAATTCTTTTGGAGAGAATGTCTCACAGAATTTTACCCATCCCGGACAGCAAGAGGTAATCATTGGCAATGTGCCGCCGTTTTTAATGCGGTCTAACAACTCGTAGCCCTCTTCCATAATGGTAAGGTCAGCGGAGAAGTCAGAGTCAAATACCTGATGGAAGCCAAGCTTTTTCATCGCTGTTACGAGTCTTCCCGGACTGATAGTACCTGGGTCTTCTCCCAATGCCTCGGCAATGGTAACACGAACAGACGGTGCAACTTGTGCAACTAAAGTTTTACCGTTTACCAGTTCTTTATAAATTCTGTCTGTATCATCATGAATCGTTAAAGCACCAACAGGACATACCTGTACACATTGACCGCAGCCTACACAAGGTGTATCTACTGTCTTCTTGTCATATGGGGTAACCACAACCGTTTCATATCCACGATTCTGTTTTGAAAATGTACCAACTGTTTGTACTTCGTTACATGCCTCCACACAACGAGTACATAAGATACATTTATTTGGGTCACGGGTGATACATGGAGAAGAATTATCAATTGGAAAACCGCGTGTTTCCACTTCGTAACGAAGCGGTTTGTTCATATTTAAATCTTGTGTTAACTTTTGCAACTCGCATCTGCCGTTTTTACCGCAGACCAAGCAATCTTGTGGGTGGTGTGCAAGTAAAAGTTCCAAGTTATTTTTACGTGCATTTAAAACCGTAGGTGTAGAGGTACGAATTACCATACCTTCTGCTACAGGGTAGCTGCATGCAGCCTGAAGCAAACGTTGACCTTCTACCTCAACCGCACAAATACGGCAAACAGATTTGATTTTCTGGTCCTCATGATAGCACAAGGTAGGAATATTGATATTTGCTGTACGGGCTGCCTCTAAAATGGTTACACCTTCCGGCACTTGCAGCTTTTGACCGTCAATTGTAATATTAACCATGATTAATACCCCCTGTCGTGTCCGCAAATGGAGCAGTCGTTGCCGTCCAAGTGGCGGTTATATACTTCTTCAAAATTCTGCAAGCTGGAAAGAACCGGAACCGCAGTGGAATGACCCAAGCCGCACAATGCGGAAACACGCATGGTATTGGCTAAGTCTTTAATGGTTTCAATATCTTTTAACGTACCTTTTCCGCTGGAAATATGACAAATCAATTCATATAATCTTGTTCCGCCTTCGCGACAAGTCGTACATTGACCGCAAGATTCGGAACGGAAGAAATCCAGATTATTCTTTACAATATCAACGACACAATTTTTATCATTAATGACCAAAATGGTACCGCAGCCCAATCGACCGCCGGAAGCGGAAACATGGTCAATATCAAGAGGTAAGTCAATTTGATCCGGATTGATAATCGCACCGGAGCTACCGCCTGTTTGTACGGCCAATAATTCTCCGTCTGCGACACCGCCGCAAACGTCATATAAGATATCTTTTAAATTTACACCCATTGGAAATTCAAATACACCTCTTTTATTGACATTTCCGCAAACAGTAAACAATTTGGTTCCGGGGCTGTTTGGAGAGCCAATACTGCGGTACCACTCTGCACCATTTAATAAAATTGGAGGGATATTTGCCAATGTCTCTACGTTATTTAATGCAGTAGGTTTGCCGAACAAGCCTTTTGTACCCGGATACGGAGGACGGAATCTTGGTTCGCCACGATTACCCTCAATAGATTCAAACAACGCAGTTTCCTCGCCGCAAACATAAGCGCCTGCGCCGGAATGCAGTTCAATATCAAAGTCATAGCCGCTGCCCAAAATATTTTTACCCAGGCATCCTGCTTGACGTGCACTTTCCAATGCTTCAATCAAGATCGGACGTATGTATGGATATTCAGAGCGCAAGTAAATAAAGCCTTTATGTGCGCCTATTGCTTTTGCAGCAATTGCCATTCCTTCAAAAATACTGTTTGGATCTTCACTTAACAAAACACGGTCTTTGTTGGTACCCGGCTCGCCTTCATCAGCGTTACATACAATATACTTTTCATCGCTTTGTGTATTATAAGCAAATTGCAGTTTTAGATATGTTGGAAAGCCTGCACCGCCTCTGCCGCGCAAACCGGCATCTTTCAATACCTGAATAATTTCGGCTCCTTCCATGGAAAGCGCTTTTTTCAATGCCACATAGCCGCCCACACTCATGTAGCTTTTGGCATCTGTAGGAATAATTTTACCTCTGTTTCTAAGTAAAACGTGCATTTCTTCCATGTCTACACATCCTCTCTGATATAACGTTTGATGATTTCGCGCACACTGTCGGGAGTGAGGTCACCATAAGTTTTATCATTAATCATAATTGCCGGTGAAACATCACAGATACCTAAGCAAGGACAGTATTCCAAGGTAAAACGTCCGTCTTCGGTCGTCTCTCCCATTTTAATGTTCAATTGGTCTTCCAAAGCCAAAACAATTTCTTGTGCGCCGCGTACATGACATGGAGCGCTTTTGCACATTCTTACAATATATTTGCCATGCGGTTTTACGGACAGCATAGCATAAAATGTAATAAAACCGTATACATGAGTTTGAGCAATACCCATTTCACGTGCAATTACCGCAGCAACTGCCTCAGAAAGTGCAGGAACTACTTTTTGCACTTCGATTACGACATTCATTAACATTTCAGGCCTGTTTTTGTAAGGTGCAGCGATTCTTGCAACTTCTACTAACTGAGCAGCAGGCGTAGTTAATTCGTAGCGATTTTCTACCATAATTCATTCCTCCTTAAAAGCGTTTCATTCCGGATAAAAGCATGTAAAATTTGTTTTATCAATCGACAAATCACTTTGACACATTTTTAACAGAATTAACTAAGTACCATATACTTTTTTGTACAATAATTATATTATATTCTTTAGTAGGAATAAGTCAACAAGTCCACATATTTTTCTACTTATATCCTAATTCATAGTATGAATTTATGACGTTCTTTACAAAAAATCACTATATTTTTGTTATTTTTTTAACAATTTGAATTGATTATAAACAAAATATACGTAAAAATAAAAAAGAATACCAATATTTGGTTTGTCCAAATATTGGTATTCTTACATGATAATCAAGATAAAATTGAATTAGTGGTTACCGCAGCCACAACCGGAACCGGATTTCTCTTCTTTATGAGAGCCACCGCAGCAATCATCATGACAATCGCAGTCGTCTCCACAACCGTAGTCGTCCAATACATCATTAATATCAAACTCCAGACATTCACCACAGTTTGGGCAATCAATTTGGCCTTCTTCGATAATGTCTTCAGATAGGCAAATTGTTTCTTGACAGTTTGGACAAGTTACCTCGTAATAAAACTCATCATCGTCATCTTCGCAGTCTTCACAGCATTTATCTTCTTCGTAAAAGTCATCTTCCAAAGTGCACAAATCTTCATCCACAGCATCCAATTGGTCGGCCATATCCTCATAAGCCTCTTCCAAATCAGAAATGGACAATGCCATATCCTCCAATAAGGTCAACATAGCATCTAATACTTTTACTTCTTTTTTATCTGTGTCCAGCTCTAAACCTTCTGCTAAACCACGAATATATGCAACTCTTTCTAAATTTGTCATAATAAACACCCTCCTTTTACTTGGTGAAAGCTTTCATTTTGTTAGCAAATAGAAACGATAGCTTATGAATTAAGCACGTTCCATATATTCGCCTGTTCTTGTATCAATACGGATTGCTTCGCCTTCATTGATGAAAATTGGAACTTTTACTTCAGCGCCTGTTTCCAATTTAGCCGGTTTTGTAACGTTTGTAGCAGTATCGCCTTTTACACCCGGTTCTGTTTCAGTAACTGTAAGTACCACAAAGTTTGGTGGCTCAACACCAAATACATTACCTTTATAAGACAGAACTTTACATTCCATATTCTCTGTTACAAACTTGAAGTTGTCACCAAGAATATTTGCATTAATCGGAATTTGTTCATAAGTTTCGTTATCCATGAAGTAGTATAAATCGCCATCGTTGTATAGGTACTGCATGTCCTTACGCTCAATAAAAGCAGTTGGATATTTATCATTTGGGTTAAATGTTTTTTCTGTCACAGCACCTGAAATGACATTTCTGATTTTGGTGCGCACAAACGCAGCACCTTTACCCGGTTTTACATGTTGGAACTCAATAATTGCATATACGTTACCCTCCATCTCAAAAGTAACGCCGTTTCTAAAATCACCTGCAGATATCATACTATATCCTCCAATTATATTTCTACCATAACAGTTTATATTATTTTGCAAAATATTTCAAGATATATCCGTGAATAAATCAAAGTATCAGCAGTTCTTTTGCAGAACCTGTCAAATTTTCACATCCATTTTCCTGAATCAGTACCATATCTTCGATTCTGACGCCAAATTTGCCTTCCAAATAAATTCCAGGCTCTACCGTAATGACCATTCCCGGCTTTGTAATGACTTGACATGCCGGAGCAAAGTATGGCCATTCGTGAATTTCCAACCCAACCGCATGTCCTGTTGTATGTCCAAATGTTCCTGCGTAGTTTACATCAATAATATCCCTTGCAGCTTTATCTACCTGATTACAAGGAATGCCGGATGTAGCAGTTTGAATTGCTGCAAGCTGTGCCTGTAAAACGGTTTGATAGACTTGTTTTTGCGCTTCACTTACGGTTCCATATGCTACGGTTCTTGTCATATCAGAATGATATCCATTGACCACCGCACCAAAATCCATAGTGATAAAATCACCTTTTTGAATTTTCTTATCAGATGGAACTCCATGACACATAGAACCATTTGTCCCCGAAACCACGATGGTGTCAAATGCAATTTTTTCTGCACCTTGTTTTCTCATAAAGAACTCCAGTTCCAATGCAATTTCTCGCTCTGATTTATTGGTATCGATATAATTCAAAATGTGAGTAAACGCTGCATCTGTAATGGATTGAGCCGCTTTGATATTCTCAATCTCTTTTTCTGTTTTTACAGCACGCATTTCTTTTAACAGAGTATCTAATGTGGTATCTTTGACAGGTACTGCATTCCATTGTTTGCACACAGTTTCGTAAATATCTGCTTGTGCCAATGTCAAATGTTCATGCTCCAGCAATACACCGCGTATATCGTGACGGCGAAGAATTTCTTCAATGCTTTTGGCTAATTTTTGATATACCACAACTTTACAGTCTTTTACCTGCATGCGTGCAGCTTCTCCATAACGGAAATCTGTTAGCAAATATGCAATCTCTCTTGTTACAACGACTACACGGGCAGATGCGTGAAACCCACTAATATAACGGCAGTTTTCTTCTGACGTAATAATTGCAGCATCAATGGGTACGCCATTTATTTCCTTGGGCATAGTTTGCGCTAATGTTTCCCAATTCATCATAATAACCTCCCTATGAGATTCTATTTCATTCTTGCAAGAGCTTCCAATGCAAGTAAATAGCTTTCCGCTCCCAGACCACCTATTTGTCCCGCACACACAGGGGCAATGACGGATTTGTTACGGAAATCTTCCAAAGCAAACAGATTTTCCATATGTGCCTCAATAAAAGGAATGCGCACACATTGAATAGCGTCCCGAATGGCATAACTGTAGTGGGTAAATGCTCCAATATCAATGACAACTCCGTCGTACAGCTCGGCGGAACGATGGATATTATCAATCAATTCGCCTTCCCAATTTGACTGCACAATATCACAACATATGTTTAGTTCACTTGCATGCGCTTTCATATGCAAAACCAGTGAATCATATGTTTCTGCGCCAACCGTGTCTTTTTCTACTTCTCTTAAAATATTAGGACCAAACAAAACTAAAATTCTCTTTTTGGCCATATGTTTCACTTCCTATCATCTCTGTAATGCTTATGCATTTTATGGTCTGACTTTGTATATTGGTAAATACCTTTTCGATGAATACGCCTGCGTATAGGAGATTCTATTTTACGACGTACTCGAAAAGTAAAAGAATGTTCCATATCTTTTGGCGTTAATAAAATAGATTTCATACCTGCCGCATTTGCGCCCAATACATCAGTAAAAATTTGGTCACCTACTACCACAATTTCTTTTGGCGGTAAATGTAAATAGTGCATTGCTTGTTTATAACCTTTGGGAAGCGGTTTAAATGCACGATATAAATAAGGCAAATCATATTTTGCTGCAAATTCGGATACACGTTTTTTAAAATTGTTGGAAACAATAATTACTTTAATACCGGCCGCACGCATTTCATGAGTCCATTCAATACTACCTTCAAACGGAATTGGACATCCATGTCTGGATAACGTATTGTCAACATCTAAAATCATACCTTTTACTTTCAGAGCATGAAGCATTTCCGGTGTAATATCCGTAACATGCTTCACTGCCAGTGTGGGGAGTAATACTGCCATTGTCGAACCTCCGTTTAAAATGCTGTAAATAGTCAAAAAAGCGGGCAACTATGCCCGCTTTTCCATTTTCATTCATTTGTTTACTTAAATTTACGTTTGCGAGCAGCCTCGGATTTCTTTTTACGCTTTACAGAAGGCTTTTCATAAGCTTCTCTTTTGCGAACCTCAGCAATAACGCCAGCTCTTGCACATTGCTTTTTAAATCTTCTAAGAGCACTGTCCAAAGACTCGTTATCTTTGATTCTGATTTCAGCCATTTATCGTTTCCCTCCCATCCGCCACCAGGCAGGGGTAATTAGTATTCAATAACACAAAAATATTATACAGAGAACCGTAACATATGTCAAGCATTAACTGATAAATCTTTTCTAAAAGACGACATATTTTACATAAAATTTATTTCAAAAAGGCATTGACTTCAAATAAAAAAAATGGTAACATTATACACGCGCCATATAACCTTTGACAATTTTATTATATAGGGGTATAGCTCAGTTGGTAGAGCAGTGGTCTCCAAAACCACGTGCCGAGGGTTCAAGTCCTTCTGCCCCTGCCATAGTTTTTTATGATAAGGGTAAAGCAAAATAATTGCTGAGCCGTTATCATAGAGTTAAACATTCAAGTAAATTGAGTGCTTAACTCTATGATAAACAGCCACTGTCTACCATAGAGTATGTGTTTTTTTGCTGCCGATTGGCATCAACGGCGTTTACTAATACGCTTTCGTTGCGGCAAAGTCCAGTTGACAAAGCCTGACTTTTACCAATTTCATGGCGTCACTCTTATGCGCAAAGAAAAAATATTCTTTAGGCGCTTGTGCGCTGGAACGGCTATCAACCCCTCCGGTAAAAGCTACTTACAAAGAAAACACTATGTATAAACCACAAAGGTTAGATGGCCTTTGTCCTAATTATAGGTCTGCACAAGTATTCAAATTGGGGTTTGAATATTTGTCTTGGCTTATAATTTGTCAAGGTGCAAAATGCAAAATGCATGAGAGTAAGAAAGCAAAAAGTCTACACTCCCTTTGCCATAAGAAGAATGTAGACTTTACAACTTGAAATTTATCCTAAAGTGTGTTAAACTCACACTATGAGGCATTCACAAGTCATAGAGGTAATGGGATACTTCTATGGCGCAAGCCTTACATCGAATGGGGATTCGGTGTAGGGCTGTGGGTGCTTATTTTTGTTTCTTACTATTTTAATTTTACCTTAAATTAAAGGAAAAAGCAAGCAAATTTTAAAAGTTTTTTTGGTATTGTCAGAGAACAGTCCCATATATCCCCCTATCGCCCCCTGCTCCTCTAATTGTATCAAACCACTGTTTCCCGTAGTTTCTACTAAGTCCTTTCGACTTAGAATACCCAAAATACACAGTTCCACGCCTTTCTCAGACAAAAATGACCCAGTGCAGATCCTTTCTACTTTGCACTGAGTCTTATTCTTTCCTATCTCTTGTTTGCGAATATTCTGCTTATTTTTACGCAAGTTATCTAATAAATTAATTTACATTCTCAAATCTTTAAATTTTCTATTATCGTATCATAGTTCTTCATTTACAATATATGATTATTAAAAACTTTATTTAATTTCTTGTCCCAAGTTGCGATGATGAAATATATTGACTTAGGATAGGGACAGATTCAAATGAGCGTGGGTACGAAATTATTTCCAATGTTCCATCCTGAAAAGATTTTTCAATTTCATAAAATTTTTTATTAAAGTCTTCTGTTTTTGAGTATCCAAATATTTTAGAAGCCTCTTCTAAATGTTCTTTTGACTCTAATTGAATTGCAAAATGATTAATAAGAGTTTCATCTATATAAATATAGGTAATAGGGAACCAATGCCAGGGTTTTTTATAATTCTCTACGAATAAAGAAGCAAAATAGCAAAGAATATCTGCAAAAACAAATTCTTTTTTTGTACAAATATTTATATCTATAGAATCTATCCAGTAACATGCTGTGCCTGAAAAATAGTTTTTATCATCTCTTTTATTGACCGCGTCATCTAAACGTTGATTATGATAAAAAAACACATTAAAGCTTTCAGCTTTTTCACCAACAAAATAAGTTTTTCCTAAAAGGTATGCTAATCCATCATAAATCTTATTTTTATATAAGACTGCAATAAGATAGATAAATAGTTCATGTAAAAATGTCTTTTTAACTCCACTAATTAAAATATTCTGGAGATTTATTTGTCTCCTAATATTTTCCAAACTATCTATAACTAATTTTACTCCATTCTCTACCAATGGAATATATTTTAATAACTCCAAATATTCATTCTTTATTTCTTTTAATTCGTCAAATAAAAATAAATAATCATCGTCGCTAAGATCACGTAATGGTCCATTTACTTTATATTCAAGAATTTTATTGCTGATATTGCTAATCATTAAAGTGAATTTGTAATTCTTATCCTTTTCTGATGAACTTCTTGTAAAAGATTCAAAGGTCAATCGACTTCCATACGTAATATATGTATCCGTTTCCTCATCAACCCATTCTGGTCTATTACCCAACTCTGGTTTTTTAATTATATCTATTCCATATAAACGTTTTACAAGCCTTTTATATTCTTGATTATAAGTATCAATATCTGATAAATCAAAATGTAACACTGTTTTTAAATAGATAGGTTTATTAACTTCTCCTTCTAAACCTTTTTTAAATACGATAGATAAAAATTTATCTTGAGTGACTTTTGTATATATTTCTGATGAAATAATTTGTGTCTCCATTCCTACACCACCACTTCGACTATTTGCCTTTTCAGAATATATTGGATCCAATAACATTAAAACATTCGTAATACTCTCATCTTCAACACATTGTTCCATAAAACTATATAAATCATTACCTTCAACTAAAGACCACTTATCGATTATAACCTCTATTCCATCTCTCATCAAATCGCGTGCAAATGATAGTACTTTATCTTGATACTCATTATCTCCCCATGCATAAGAAATAAATACTTTTGGTTTTTTTATAGAAGCTTTCATAAATTTAATCTATCCTTGCTAATAAAAATTTTTGTTTAATTATACCATAAATTATAGATAAATACAAAATTATACAATAAATAAAAAACAATTTCCGGCCATGGTGGCCGGAAGTTGTTTTTATATTACACTATTTATTATGTTTTTGTTTCTGTCTACTAAATCCACCTTCGTTATATAAACTATTAAATAAAGAGTCCAAACTAAAAATTGTAAAGAATACTTATTGATTAAAAATATACAATTACTGTTTAAATTTCTAATATTTGGTGCTATAATTATTTTACACATTTATTCAAAATTCTCTTAAGGAGTATACTTTCATATGAAAAAATACATATTTAGTTTGTTTGTCCTATGTTTCTCTTTTCTGTTTCTTGCAGGTTGCAGTAATACTCAAACACCTCAATCTATTCAATTACAGGGGACAACAATTGTTGCGCCCGAATACGATGATATTAAAATTGCAGGCAAATTCATTCTGGCAAAAAAAGATGGTCAAAGCGCTATATATTCCTATGATGGCACGACATATAACTTGATCGCTCCTCTTGGAACATATCTCACAGAACCCGAAAAATTAGCGTCACTGAGTTCCACCGGAAATACCTTTATTATCAGTAACGGATTTCAGCAATTTCTTGATAATCAAAAATTTGGTTTAATCGATTTAAATGGTAACATAGTGGTTCCTTTAACCCACTGTGAATTCTATATTGTTCAATGTGAGGACAGTACCGGTACTCGTTTTTATAAATGTGATGATACCGATAATAAAGAAACACGCTTTTATAATGGTGATGGTAATTTGGTAGCAAGGACCCCGAATCCATTCGGTACAAACGTATCCATTATACAAAAAGAGGGACAATTTTATACATATCGTAATGCTTCTGCCACCGAATCAAACTATTCTACTAATTTATATGACAAAGACGGCAATCCGCTTTTTTCTTCTGAATACAGATATATATCATATTTTAATGACAACTGTTTTATTGTTCAAACAGGTAAAGATAGACTGTGTGGAGTGATCGACTGGGATGGAAATATAATAGTGCCGTTTGAATATAAAAGCATTACAGATGCCCATGATACTGAAAACAAAGTTAAAAATTCTCACTGGCTTGAAATAAAAGAACAAGGTTCAGATGAATGTTACTTATTGAATATTTCAACCGGAGAAACATTTTTAAAAAATTGTGGATATACGGACTTAACAGTATCTGTGAATGACCTTGTTATAGCAAAAAAAGATGGAAAAACAAAAATCATCACCTTGGAAAATCAGGTTTTATTGGAGCCTTCTACCAATGTTGTCAGCTTAATGGAATATAACGATACGGTTTACGGATATTATAAAAACAAAGAAGGTTTGGATGACGGTTCAGTTACTGTTTTTGATCATAATTTTAATACTGTGGTGGTTGCTCAAGATTGGGGTTCTTTCTGGAATTATCGTGATTATGGTATTTATATTTTTCAAAACGATTCCGGAAATATGGGTGCATATGATTACAATGGAAATATTGTCGTACCTTTCAAGTATCAATCTGTAAAAGCCCTAAACTCCACACATTATGTTGTGCAGCAGCATAATCAATATTATTTATTTGATTCTCAATCTCAATCCATTGTTTCTCAACCATATGATTCCGTATATTTTAATCAAGAGCTGGTTATCGCCGAGAAAAATGACAAGCAGTCATTTTTCAATCATAATTGTGAACCGATTCACTTATCCGGTGATTCCGTAACTATCCCTGCTGATACCTCAGACGAAGATACACATTATCTGGACAATCAGGATAGTTCAAAAAGCATTGTAATTCCGACCATCTCAGATTCCGGAAAAAAAGGAGCTGTTTTGGTTTCTTCTAAGGAGCGTGATTTCATATGAAAAAATATATATTTAGTTTGTTTGCCCTATGTTTCTCTTTTCTGTTTCTGGCAGGTTGTAATAGTGCACAAACACCTCTATCTCCTATTCAGCTACAAGTGACTACTGCTATTGAACCCGAATATGATAATATACAAATACTCGGTAACTTTGTCATTGCAGAAAAGGGTGACAAAAGCGCTATTTATAGTTATAATGGCACAACTTATCAACTAATTGCTCCTTTCGGTACTTATGTTACCGAACCTAATTTTTCTAACTGTTCCACAGGAAATACATTATCTGTTTACACAGAAGAATATGATGATAATGGAAATATAATAATAAAAAATGGTCTTATTGATTTGCAAGGCAATATAGTTTGTCCTTTCGAAAGTGATAATTATTTTGAAATATATATTGACCAATTTTATAGATTAAAAGATTACAAAAAGCAAGAAACTAGATTTTATGATGATAATGGAACACTTATCGCAAAAGCGCCTTCTAATGGTAGAGATAGTATGATTCTGGCTGAACACAATGGTCAATTTTTCGCATATACTCAATCTTCTTATGACTCTAGTGTTGCTTCAGCTAATATATACGATAAGGACGGTAATAAAATACTTTCATCCGACTATAAAAATATCATGATTTTTGGAGATTATATTTTATTAACAACACAAGATAACACATATGGAATCATTGATTGGGAAGGCAATATTATAATTCCCTTTGATAATAATATATTAAGTAGAGCTTCCAATATCACAGACGATAGCTTTCAATGGTTCACAGTGCAAGATAAAACTCCCTATACAGATTATCTGATGAATATAAATGGAGAAAAATTTCTGGAGGGATGTAATTATGAGTTTTTAACTATACTGCCAGATAAAAATGTTGAGGCAACAAAGAATCATAAAAAAGGTGTAGTAACACTGGATAATAAGATTTTAATTGATTTTAATTACGATTATATTAATACATTTTCATTTAATGATAAGTTATATCTATATTGTAAAACTCAAAACAACCTAAAACAATATAATAAAGATATTTCTATCTCTTTATACGATGAAAATTATCATCAAATTGCTAGTTTTGAACACCAAGATGACAGTAGTTTTAAAAATTACTCGCAATTTGGAGTATATACTATAAAAAATAATTCCGGAAATATGGGTACGTATGATTACAATGGAAATATTATTGTACCTTTCAATTATCAATCTGTAAAAGCATTAAATGCCACACATTATGTTGTGCAGCAGCACAATCAATATTATTTATTTGATTCTCAATCTCAATCCATTATTTCTCAACCGTTTGAATCCATATATTTTAATCAAGAGCTGGTTATCGCCGAGAAAAATGGCAAGCAATCGTTTTTTAATCATAATTGTGAACCGATTCACTTATCCGGCGATTCCATAACAACCTTTGTTGATACCGAAGACGAAGATACACATTATCTGGATAATCAGGATGGTTCAAAAAGCATTGTGATTCCGACTGTTTCTGATTCCGGAAAAAAGGGAGTTGTAGTTATTCCTTGCATCTAATAAAAAAACTTAGGAGTTGTTATAAACATCCTAAGTTTTTTTATTATGCAAATGCTAAAACAGCCATAATTGCTATAAGAATAATACCTCCTATTGTCATAGTCGTTGCCACTGAAGTCTCACTAAAAAATGAACCTATCGCTTCTCTATCAATGATTTGACCACTGGAAAAACTTCTATACAATGCAGTTATATTTTCAAATATTTCCATTTCTTGCCCTTCTTGATCAGATGGAGGACGCTTTTGTTTTACGATTTGGGTGAGTTCCATAGACATTTCTACATTAGAACCATTAGCAAGTGAAATATCGTTCATATTAATAATGTAAGAAATAGCAATTTCTGAATAAGAATCAGTAGCAACAACATTTTTAACAGAAACAGCAAGATTTCCTGACGACATTTTCAAAGCTATGTCTCTTAATTCCTTTCCATTCTCTAAAAATATAGAAGGAGTCATTTCTGCTCCTAACACTGGAAAAGAACCCATATTTAAATCAACATCTAATCTGCCTTTTGTAACATTGTAAATAGCATTTGTATTAATAGGCATAAAGTTTAATGTCTCACTTACTATTAATTCGACATCAACTGTATCTGATGTAAGTAACCTTATAGTTTTTTCAAACTCGATACTTCCAGATGGCAATTTATCCTTTACCATTTCAAAAGCTGATAGTACTTGGCGTACTTTCCATTCACGTGCAGTTCTTGCATCAGCTTGAATCACAACTGCTTGACTACCCTGTGCTTTATATGCTCTGTCTACAGCTTCCTTTCTGTAATAGGTACGGGCTTTGCTGTCTCTTGGGTCATTAAAATAATAAAAATAATCATCATAACCAACCAATAATAAACAATGTTCCGGCGCAACCCATTGAATTTTTCTACCTGTCCAAGCAGTCCATGTTTTACTAATATACGGCGTTTTCATTTCCATAGTAGCCCATACAATGACCGGTATATTATTATCGATATATTTTGAACAAAGTTCCGGTAAAGATAAGCCTGTAATATTTTCTGCTGTATAATAAGTATTGGCAAATATTTTATCCAGAGCAGTTTTAATTACCGGAGCATAACAACCATATCCATCCATTGTTCTGGGATTTCCACCAAAAGTAATATAAGGGTCAAAACTTACAGGGAGCAGTGGATTAAGTGGTTCAATTGGCAAATATTGGTCAATAAAAGTATCAACAGAAATATTTTTTCCAGCATACTGCAGTGCCATAACCGTGGCCACACTTTCGCAGCCAGTTGGATAATTGGGCATCTGCGAAATAAATGGTGCGTCTATAATTTTAGATTGACCTGATGGTATTTGAGGAGTATCAGGAATATCCGTATTGTTTTCTTCAAAAATACGTACTTCAATACCACTGATATTTTTTCCATCAATACCTGCATAGTAAGCTTTTTCGTCCAGTAACCCATCTAAGTTATATTTCGCCTGTACACTTCTCATCCATTCCGGATTTGCGTTAC